>Ga0308158_10000567_pt1 | contig 55074 bp, 51 predicted proteins | sample PhyBR2_FD_201038 | JGI IMG/M metagenome (GOLD analysis project Ga0308158, IMG submission 201038) | Phyllosphere microbial communities from UC Gill Tract Community Farm, Albany, California, United States - DLSLB.R2 | ecosystem: Host-associated > Plants > Phyllosphere > Unclassified | place: USA... | reverse complement strand
TTACTGCGCAGCTTGGAGCAGCGCTCTTCTATTTTGAAAATTACTTTTATGTTTATTTTATCAACTATCAACAAGAACATCCCCTTTGGAGCACATTTAAAATTTTATGGTCGCTATCCATTGAAGAACATTATTACCTCTTTTATCCCCTCATGCTTTCCTGGACCTACAAGCATAAAGCGGCTCATATCCTACTCTGCACATTCTTGTTGATTATCCCTTTACTATTCCGCTTCTATTACGTCATCCAATTAAAAGATCCAGCGATCTATGAAAAATACAATTATTCATTGACCCACACCCGTATAGATTCCATTCTATATGGTTCCCTACTGGCTTATTTGCTGTATATGAGCAAGCACAAAGAGCGGATTTATAGTATACTGAGCAGTAAACTTATTTTTTTTATTTCCCTTCTAGGGCTCCTCCTTACCTTCCTATGGCGTGATGAAGCGTTCAGAGAAACCCTACGGTATACGATTCAAGGCATATGCTTGGCCCCCTTGATTGTCCATATTGTTTACGCGACACAGCGTAAGATCAATTGGAGTCTTTTTGCCAATCCTATTCTGGTATATATTGGCAAGTTGAGCTATTCCATCTATTTATTTCATTGGCTAGCCATTCCCCTATCAACCTTGTACTTTTCAAAATACGGGCTGCAATGGCAGTTGTCTGTGACGATATTCACCATTGTATTTTCCCTTTTCTCTTTTTATAAAGTAGAAATGCCATTTGTAAAACTCCGCAAAAAATTTGGTTCCAACGTTTAAGCAATGCATATGAAAACACAACCTATCTTCAATATAGAGATGCTCGATATCCAGCTTCCACAACTCTTGGCACAAATGGATAGCGGTGTTCTGATTACCCCTAATGTAGACCATTTAATGAAACTACAGAAGGACCATGAATTTTACCAGATTTATAATCAGGCCGAATGGATCATTTGCGACAGCAATATTGTACAACTAGGCTTACGTCTATTAGGAAGACCTGTGCAACAAGTCATTCCAGGATCCACCTTGTTTCCCATGTATTATCATTATCACAAAGCGCATGAAGACATTAGCCTATTCCTACTGGGAGCGGCACCAGGGATAGCCCATAAGGCAGCAGTTAATATCAACCAAAAGGTAGGCCGCCATATGGTGGTAGGAGCCCATTCTCCCAGTTTTGGTTTTGAAAAAAATGAAGCAGAATGTCAGGAAATCATTGCGCTGATTAATCAATCCGGAGCGAGCGTCCTGGTGGTTGGCGTTGGCGCCCCTAAACAAGAAAAATGGATATATAAATACAAAAGCCAACTTCCAGGCGTCAAACTATTTATGGCCTTGGGTGCCACAATAGATTTTGAAGCGGGCACACTAAAAAGAGCGCCACTTTGGATTCAGCGCCTGGGATTAGAATGGCTATACCGTCTTGTGAAAGAACCAAGACGCTTATGGAAACGGTACATCCTCGACGATATGCCCTTCTTTTATTTAATCCTAAAAGAAAAGCTTCGACGGTACCGCAATCCTTTTGCACCACATACCGCAAGCGAACTCGTTGATTCACCTAAACCCTAATATGATGCGAAAAGACTATGTTATACAATTCACGCGATACTTTGCTCAATCGACAAGAGGGATCTGGCTGTATGCCTTACTGTTAATCCTCCTGCAGATTAGCTATCCGGGATTACAAATCCAGGCACAACAGGATAGTACTGGTAATTCCCATTTTTTTCTGGAAGTCAATGCCGGATATATCAATGATCAAGGAGTACCTTTATGGATGCGTGCCAACCAGTACGGATCCATCCCACTTGAAGGGGCCTCTTCCGGTGTTATTGGACGCGTCTTTAAAAATTATGCTAACCCAAAGCCGGGGCAACGTCCACGTTCCTTTGATTGGGGTTATGCCCTGGAAGGAAGGGCCAATTTAGGCAAAAAAGTCAATGGCGATCTGATTGAAGCCCATGTCAAGCTCAAATATCATGCGGCCGAATTCCGTCTAGGTCGTAGTAAGGAAGTCATGGGATTAAACGGCGACAGCCTGCTCAGCTCCGGAAATTTCGCTGTTTCGGGGAATGCACTCGGTGTTCCGAAAGCGGAGATCAGTATCCCCGATTATTATCGTCTTCCTTGGTTTGGCGGAATATTCGCATTTAAAGGTAATTTTGCCATAGGTTACATGGGCAAATCGGAGATGAATCCCAGTGCATTTCTCGTACCCACTAAGGATTATGAGCTGGAAACCTATCTCCTTCAGAAATCATTTTACCTCAGTTTTGGTCAACCCAGCTGGAAATTGAATTTGATAGGCGGATTTAACCATCAGGCCCAATTTGGAGGCGAAAAGAAACGTTATGGAGAAGCCTTTGATCTCAATTTATTTCAAACCCTGAGCTATGTTTCTCTCGGGAAGGCCTTTGGAGGCAAAGGCAGTCCAGTACCCCGCTCAAAAATGGGCAATCACCAAGGGTCCATAGACCTTGGAGTCTCCTATGATTTTGGGAATATAAAACTCTTGGTCTATCGGCAAAATTTTTATGATGTAGGTGCCCTATCAAAACTGGCCAACATAAAAGATGGGCTAAACGGCATTACGCTCAGCAATAAGTCCTTTCACCACAAATCAGGTAAAGCTTTTGATTGGCAGAGCCTATTAATCGAGTTTTTTTATTCTAAAGATCAGGCGGGATATCCCTGGTCCAAGCCTACCCAATCTGGCGACGAAGACTATTATAACAATTCAGAATATCTGGCGGGCTGGTCCTATAAGGGGCTAGGAATGGGCAGCCCATTAATTGCCACGGCACAATCCGTGAGGCCCGGCCAGGCCCATTATCCTAAAGATTTCTTTATTAGTAATAGGGTGGTTGCGGGCCATCTGGGGTCCAAGTTCAGCCTATATCAATGGTATATAATCAGTAAGCTAACGTTAGCCAGACACTATGGTACATTTGCCACCAGTGAATACGGAAAATCAACAGGGTCTCATTTTCATACCCCCTATAAAGATTCCTTTACACCCGTCAATCAATTTTCCTTCCTGCTCCGTGCCGAACGAGAATTCTTGCACAAAACCCGCATCGGTGCCACCTTTGCGACCGATCAGGGTAAATTGTTCTATAGTGGATCAGGCCTCCTACTACATGTGAATCGTTATTTTTAACTATAAAATCAAAAGAAATGAAAATTGGAATTACATTCTCTGCTTTTGACCTTCTGCATGCAGGTCATATCAAAATGCTGGAAGATGCAAAAAACCACTGTGATTATTTAATCTGTGGCCTACAGACCGACCCGACTTTAGATAGACCAGAAAAAAACAAACCTACGCAGTCTATCGTCGAACGTTACATTCAGCTTAAAGGCTGCAAATATGTTGACCGGATTGTTCCCTATGCCACCGAGCAAGATCTCGAAGACGTCTTGCGATCTTTTAACATTGATGTCCGGATTTTAGGCGATGAATATCGGGAGAAAAATTTTACAGGTCGGCCCTATTGCGAAGAAAAGGGTATTATCCTCTATTATAACAGCCGCGACCATCGCTTTTCAAGCTCCGCATTAAGGCGTCTAGTTGCCGAAAAAGAGTGGACTAGTCCGACCATCCAAGACAACGAAGCCAGTGCATAGTGTCCATTGGTCATACTAGCTAACAATAAGCAACTAATCGCCTTTAGACCATTAATAGATCAAAAAATGAAACCGAGCTTGCGAGCTCTCATCAGCCATTAAAAAAGATAATTAGATGAAAATTGGAATAACCTTTGGAGTTTTCGATCTCCTACATGCCGGACACATTATGATGTTAGAAGAGGCCAAAGTCCACTGCGACTACCTCATTGTCGGTCTCAATACCGATCCTGCCGAGATCAATCCAACAAAAAATAAGCCGAGCCAGACCATTGTTGAACGCTATATCCAGTTAGAAGGCTGCCGCTATGTGGACGAAATTATTCCCTACGAGACAGAGCAGGATTTGATTGATATGCTCCTGGCCTTACCTATCCAGGTCCGTATCATTGGGGAAGAATACCGCGATTGTGATTTTACAGGAAGGCAACTTTGTATTCAGAAAGACATCAACATCCACTACAACAAACGTACCCATCGCTTTTCCAGCCATGGTCTACGGCAGGTCGTAGCCGAAAAAGAATCCTTTAAGAACAGTAAAGCAATGATTTAACATCCTACATTTTAACGATAAATTATGAATAAGATCAAACATGTCATCCTTAGTGGTGGCGTTGGCAGCCGCCTATGGCCGCTATCACGCAAAAATCAGCCTAAACAATATTTAAATCTGTTTAAAGAAGGTTCCCTTTTTGGAATGACCATCAAACGCAATCAATTCCTGACCGATAGCCTATTAGTCGTTGGCAACAGAGACAATTATAAATTGAGCGAAGAGACCTTAGACAGCATGCAGGTGGCCCATCAGCAGATTATCGAAGCCTCCCCACGCAATACCGCAGCAGCCATTGCCTTTGCTGCCCTGGCCTCTGATCCCAGCGATATCCTTTTAGTGACACCTTCCGATCATTTAATTATCGGCGACGAAGCGTATGCAGAGGCGATCACTGCCGGAATCGACAAAGCACGCTCAGGCTACCTGGTTACCTTCGGCATTCAGGCCACCAAGCCAGAGACCGGCTATGGATATATCGAATACGAAGACGATCAGGTACGTTCTTTTCGCGAAAAACCAAATCAGGATACGGCAGAATCATTTTTGGAACGCGGCAATTTCCTTTGGAACTCCGGGATGTTTTGCTTTCGGGCGGATACCTTACTGGAAGAATTAAAACTACATGCTCCCAACGTTTATTCCGCCGCCTTAAAAACATGGAAATCCAGTTCTGAAGGTTGGCTTGATGGAGCACTTTCCAAAGAAATACCCTCCATCAGTATCGATTACGCCGTGATGGAACGATCCACAAAAATTAGGGTTGTAAAGACCGCATTTGAATGGTCAGATTTGGGCTCATTCGAGTCCTTATATGACTATTTGGTTGATGTTGGTCATCCTGTGGATGAATTTGGCAACATGTCCATTGGAACAACGCAATATACTGCGTTCGTTGGGCTCAAAGATACCATACTCGTCTCCACAGCGGATGCATTGCTGATGGTTCAAAAAGAAAAATCACAAGACGTGAAACATATCTACAATATATTAGAAAGACACCAAAGCAAATTAATTGAATAACACAGCTACTCAACGATATATATTCATTTTACCGAGCTCATCCGCCAACAAAATCGGATGCGTTTTGAGCATTTCTAAAAAATCGCCTTGTTGCGGATCACCTGCATAAGTAACATAATAATTCTTAGCAGTATTGGCCCAAAAAATAAAGGCGATTATATCCTTATTAAAATAATGAACACATCTTTCTGTAAAATAATGTGCATCGCTATAATTTTTCAGACCCCCTTCAGCAATGAAGCAACCCTTCTTTAACTGTTTCGAACAATGGACAAGGACATCCATTGATTTGTCAAGATTCTGCCGAAAAGCAGTCGTACTGTAGCGCGGAGAATCATAAAAATCTAGCGATAGCAAATCGATATAGGCATCACCCGGGTAGCGCTCCATAAAATCGGCCTCCGAAAAAACCTTGTCGGTATTGTATACCCATAATAGATGATCTACCTTTTTCTCTTTCGTCAGGTAATCATGCGTGAGTTGGTAGAGTTCGATATACTCTTTGGCCGAACAGGCCGTTTTGCCCCACCAAAACCACCTCCCATTGCATTCGTGGAATGGGCGGAATAAAACCGGAATTAAGTTGCCGTTCTCGTCCTGCAACTGTCCGAAAAAATCAGCCAACATCTCTAGCCAAGACAGATAAGTCTTTTTTACTGTTGGATCAGTAAGGATCTGAGCCACTGTATTTCCCAAATCTTTGATTTTTCCTTTGGCATTTCGATTTTTTTGGTCATACACCATATCGATGGGGTTACGCGTATGCCAAGACAAGCAGATGGGCAAGCCTATTTTCCGGCAGTATTTGATTGCATCGATAAGATGAGCGACGCGGCCTTCTAGCCATACTGCACCATTATTCAGTTCCATCCAGCCCAGATCATAACTTACCATCCCCGGAAACTGACCACATACATCTTTAATATCCGAGTTTCCAATATTTGTAATCCCCTTCCGACCCAGCGTATTGGTACTTTGATGCCCCAATAGCACCTGTTCACTTTGCCCAATTTTATTAAGCTGATAGAGCAAATTCCGTGTCTGATGAGTGATATAGGGATTAGATGGGGCAAGACTTTTATGCGCATGTTCAGGTGTAATATGTGTAATTTGGCTTGAGTACGTATCCATGTAGAACAAATAAAAGATTGATTTATATTAATTTACACTAAAAATCCGAAAAATAAAAGCAATTAGTAGAAAACAGATAATTGCTTCGTTTATGATGGCGTATTGGTCATTCACCCCTCATATTGGTCACTCGTCCCTAAAACTGGAGCTTTTATCCCTGAAAATAGACCTTGCGTCCCTAAAGAAACCTATTCTGCCATCATAAAACAATACCATCTCGTGCCGGATACCAAGAAAAATAAAAGCCATTCCCTAGCGAGAATGGCTTTATTATATTATTTATAAACCTTAAAATTACGTTTATTACAGTTTTTCGATTTCTTCTACAGATAGCCCTGTACCTTTAGCAATATCAGCTATAGCAATGCCCATTTTTTTGAACTCTAATGCAATGGCAATAGCTTCATCACGTTTACCTTTTTCAATTCCAGTTTTGAATCCTTTTTCAATTCCAGTCTTAAGTCCTTTTTCAATTCCAGTCTTAAGTCCTTTCTCTCGTTCCTGTCTTTTTATTGTTTCGATTACTCCCATTTCAATTGTGCCTCCAGTCACTTGATAAATGTATTGGTCAAACTTAGATAAATTGCAAATAAAAAGCAATTTATCGCTCTCTCCTCAACGATTTAATAGCATTTAATAGAGGAAATTTACTATTTATTTCCTTATCCCGTATAAAAAGAAAACTCTTCAAAAAAATTAAAAAGCTCATTATACGATCTTTACTATATTTATTTGTATGTATCAGTGCGCGTGCAATCGTGCTACGCTGCTCTGCCAGTTCTTCCTCAGGAAGCTTATCTTCCTGTAAAGACTTCTGACAGGCCAATACAATATACGCAAAAATATTGTCCATAACAAGCAACTCTTTCTCGCTGTGATCGAATATCTGATAACTCAGATAACGGAACTCTAATGAAGTACGGAACACAGAATAACTATATGTAGCAGGCCGGCGCTGGCCACGATCGCCCGTAAAAATGGCTATGGTCTCAACTGGAACACGATAACGGTCTAATAGACGGTAATGGTACTGAAATATCCGATGTGAAAACCCATGGTCATTGCCGCCTTCTATTTCCGTATGTACTAAAATCCATTTCTCGGTACCGTCTCGTAAAAAAACCTTGACCAAAAGATCCGCCATACGCTTACCTTTTTTGCGCTCTCGATCAGGAATAATCTCCAACAATTCCTTATCCATAAAGGTGAGCCCACGCTCCAGATCAAAAACAGCATCTGCATCAGGATACATAAACCGCAGAAAGTCCGGGAAATTATCTTCAAAAATAGCCTTCAGAAGCTCATCGTTCTTCTTGGCAGGCTTTAGCTGCTCCAGTGTACCCATACTTATATATTTTGTCTATAACTGAATATCATAACTTACTACCCCTCTATACTAATCCATAAATCAAAAACAGCATCCGAAAGGTCAACCGCAAAAAATGTGGCTCATAACAACTTATCAACTGGTTAATTTCACAAAGATAAGAAATTTTAGCACAAAATACTAATATAATTAGTAAAATATCTCGTCTTACTAATGCTATTTCTAGAAGTAAACTTATTCATGCTGCCGTTTCTCGTGATTTGTAAACATAAGGTTTTTTTGCAGTTCACCCCTCGTATTGGTCACTCGTCCCTGAAACTGGAGCTTTTATCCCTGAAGATAGACCTTTCGTCCCTGGTATAGGAAACCTCGTCCCACGTATTTATTTTATATAGAGCGCACAAAAACCTATTATTAAAAGATTGGCAATACACTATTTTTTTCCTAATTTGGTTACTACATAACTGTAGCCCGGTTTCTTTTCCTTTTGATCGGGGGCGCCGGAAATCGGTACGCAAATATTAGCAGGCTCTGAAATACGCTTAATCGTGCCTGAGTATCCTGAAATCAGGTACCATGGATGATATTTTTGTCGAAGGAAAACCATGACCTACTCTCTTAAACCTTGAAGTTTATTCAAATTTTCTATGAAAAAAATCTTAATTGCCCCCAATAGTTTTAAAGGGAGCCTTACTGCAGAAGAAGCCGCAGAGGCTATCGCCGAAGGTCTGAACCAAAGTCTATTAAAAGCGAAATTTATTAAATTCCCTATCGCTGATGGTGGCGATCATACTTCCTTTCTAATGACCAAGCATTTGAAAGGGAGCATGCATAAGCATGAAGTGAAAGGCGCCTACCTTCAAAAAACAGAGGCACACTATGGCCTACTCCATGACAAAAAAACTGCGATTATCGAAGTAGCCGAAACGTCAGGATTTAAGTCGATCAAAGGCAAGCTAAAAAGCCCACTGGAATCAAGTTCATGGGGGCTCGGTGAACTTATAGCGCATAATATAGCGCAGGGAGTTCGCTCATTTATTATCTGCCTTGGCGGATCGGCTACGGTAGATGGGGGCTTAGGTATGTTGCAGGCTTTAGGATTAGCGTGCTTAGATAAGTCCGGTAAAGTTTTGCAAGCCAGTCCACAAAACTACAAAGACATCGTACAGCTAGATTTAGAAAAACTTAATGAAAAGATTAACGGCATAAAGTTTACCATACTTTGCGATGTTGACAATAGATTATTAGGCGCACAAGGGGCTGCTGCTGTATTTGGACCACAAAAAGGAGCAAGCAGCGCAGACGTTGTTGCTTTAGAAGCATTCCTGTCCCAACTCGAGCTTTTGACAAAGAAGACAACAGGACAATCATTGAATAAGGTCAATGGAGGAGGCGCTGCCGGAGGTTTGGGTGCAGCTTTCAGTGTATTTATGAAAGCAGACATGCAGAAAGGAGCCCCATATTTTTGTAAGCTAACCAAAATTGAGACGTTGATTAAACAGGCTGACTGGGTTATTACCGGTGAAGGCAGTATTGACTCACAATCCTTAGCAGGTAAAGCTCCCATAGTCTTGGCAGGCTTGACTAAGAAAGCCGGTAAACCTATCATCGGTCTTGCCGGTCGCATTCCCAGAACCATAGACAAACGATTACAAGACTATTTCACAACATTACTTGCTATTGGCAACAGGCCTGAGGAACTACAACAGGCCATTAAACATACTAGCTTAAATCTTCAGCGGACCGCAAAACAAATTGGTTTATTGATACAAACTATAAAATAAAATTTATCCCAAACTCACCTTTAAATATAGCGAAATGAAAACGATACTATTTTTAGTGCAGCTACTTATTTTCACAAATACTTATGCTCAGGAAATTAATAGAAAAATAATAACTTCAGATATCGAAAATTTTTGGAATGCTTATGATAGCATTCAAACAACTGAGAACTTTAATGCTAAAACACATTTTATAAACTCTTTATATATTGATAAGGCTTCAAAAGGATTAAAGGCATTTATGAAGTTACGCAACTATAATGACAGCCTTTATCTCCAGCTTATTGCCGAATACCCCAAATTTTGGAAATCAGTCAGGGCGAATACCTTGTCCATAAAAAGTAAAACGGAAGACCTAAATAATGCCGTGAATAAGCTTGCCCTACTTTATCCTGGAATGAAAGACTCTGAAATGTATTTTACTGTCGGAGGTTTACGTTCAGGGGGGACGACATTGGAAGATATGGTTTTGATTGGAGCAGAGATCGCTACCGCCAATGCGGAAACTGATGTTTCTGAATTTAAAAATGACTGGTTGAAAAATGTCTTTAAAGAACAATCCCTGGATAATATTATCTCCTTAAATATTCACGAATACATCCATACACAACAATCTCAAAAGGAAAGCCCCCTACTACTGAGTCAGGTAATCCGAGAAGGTGCATGTGATTTTATAACAGAGCTTGTACTAGAAAAACCATTGCAAAGAAAATATATATCTTACGGAAAACTTCATTACAGCCAACTTAAATCTGATTTTAAAAGAGAAATGTTATCCACGGATTATAAAAATTGGCTGTATAATGGTGGCCAGAAGGGAGAAAGCGCAGATTTAGGCTATTTTATAGGTTATGAAATTTGTAAATCTTTCTATAATAACGCAAAAAATAAATCCAAAGCAATTCAAGAAATTATTGAACTGGAGTATAGTGAGGAAGAAAAAGTGAGATCATTTCTTACAGCCTCCAGATTTTATAACTAACAAAGCATTAAACATGAATATCCTACCTGTTTTTAGTCATCCGAGTGAGCGATCGTATACATACGATGTCTTATGTCAATGGAATATTCAATTGTAAAGTCCTTGAAATAGTTCCATGCCAAAAATGGTACTACCCCACTTGACACCATTGTCGAATGGGCTTTAGAAGGTATATATTTCTTTTGCTATCCACATAAAAAAGCCATTCCCTTGCGGAAATGGCTTTAACAATTATAAATTTTAAAATATGTATTCTGGCTTTTATGCTCCTTTGAAATATTTCTCGACCTCAGATTTGGCTAGACCGAGCTTTTGGCAGATTTCAGCAATAGTAAACCCCAATTCCCTAAGAATTTCTATTTTACCTTCTATCTTGCCTTCTATTTTACCCTTGGCAAGTCCTTCTGCCTTACCCTTAGCAAGACCTTCTGCTTTACCCTTAGCAAGACCTTCTGCTTTACCCTTAGCAAGACCTTCTGCTTTACCCTGAACAAGACCTTCTGCTTTACCCTGAACAAGACCTTCTGCCAGACCTTTTTCAATGCCTTTTTCAATGCCTTCTGCAATTTTGCGCTCTTGCTCCTCAATCTGCCATTGACGAACAACCTCTGCATCCCATTTGCGCTTTAAACTGATGTCATACATAGCCTGATCCTCCTTTGATAACTTAGCGTAGCGTGCCAGCCGGAAAAAACGTTGGAAAATCGCACTGTTCATGATCTTCGGTAGTTTCCTCAGCGTCGACAGATGCTTTAACATGTAAAATACCATATCAAGATCAGTTGACAACTCCGCTTCGCTTTTCACAAAATTAATCAATTGCAGGTAAATAAAACCAAATCCTTCGTAAAATATTTTCCCGTCTCCTCTGTCACACAGACAAATATCGTGAAAATAACAGCCATCGTCCACACCCTGCATCCTAAAATTGTCCATGACAACAATGGTATAAACCTCGGGAATGTCATATCCCCATCCCCCACGGTTGCCTCGTGGCGCTTTCTCAGAAACTACATTGCACCCATAGTACAGCATACGCTTTTTAAAGTTCCTATGATTGCTCGTTTGCATCTCGATGATCACTTCTTCGCCAGTGGTAGTCTCTACAACAAGGTCAAATATGACCGTCCCAGTTTCTTCACCACGCCCTATTCGCTCCGTGTTGCGGTAGCTAAGGTCCACGATCTCTTTTCTCCCCTGAAAAATGATGTTCAGAAAATTCAGCAGATTCTGCTTGTCCCCAAACAGGATCTTGAAGCCTACATCAACCGTGGGATCAATAAATACCGGTTTATCCTGAAAATCAGGGTTATTACTAAAATCCAAATTATCCATAATATTATTTAGTCTACTGGTTATAAAGCAAATATAACAAATAAGACTTGCGAATACTAAAATAATTAGCAAGAAAGCCACTCCCTTGCGGAAATGGCTTTAACAATTATAAATTTTAAAAATTACCCTATCTATTTGTCTGTATCAGCGTACCTGCGACCGTACTTCGCTACTGTGCCAGCTCTACCTTGGGAACCCTGGAAAGACTTTCGGTAGGGTTACGGCATTTTATTGTTTGCGCTTAAATATCCAGTTTAAAATACGGCTTAACGAGAAACTCACAAGCGTTCCGACCAATGCCGTCAATGCGCCGTTAATCAGGTCGCCTACTGAAAAAGAAACCCAGATACCACAGAGCGTACCACCGATTGCCGACAACCGCATATCACTAAGTTTCATCCATCGCTCCTTTCTCCTCCGGGTTTACCCTTTGCCTATCTTGCGTCTGTTCCCCTGACTGGTCAACCTTATCTTCCGAGCCCGCTTCATCCGTCTCCCCATCACTTATCATCTGATCATCTTTGTTTATAACCGATTCGATGATCCCCAGCCCCAGCGCAAGATACCGCACTATATTTAATGCCTTTCCGGGCAGCTTTATCGGTGCTGCGAGTACTAGCCCCAGCACCTTTCCTATTTTATTGATTATCGTTTTCATAGTTCATTATTTATAGTTCCCTTCTATCAGCCTATTTTCGATGGCCAGGATGACCTTACCACTTTTCACATAGTCAATCACCGCTTGATATAAATTCAGGTAAGCTTCCTGTGATTTATATACTTCATAGTCTTCGTGGTTCCTGTCCTTATGGAAATAAGTCCCCACCAGCAGGCAGCCAGCCGTATCCGCATGCGTATTGCCGATATGGATATAGATATTGCTGAAAGCTGGGACATCCCGTATCTCGATCATCCCCTGATGCAGATCCGGAAAACGTTTTTTATAAGCAGTATTCATCCCGCCCCAATAGTTAATCCCTAAACAATACCTCCCGGCCGGAATACAAGTTTGTCCTTTGATTTTATGATCACGTATTCTGTCTTCGAGGACATAACATTGAAACAGGCCATCTATATACAATTCGGACAGGGTACTATTTTTCCCCTGTCTGACTCTTTTGAGCAACATATTCATTAGCGCACCAAGATATTGGCCGAATCACTCCAGTCGCCTACCCCTTGGGTGTTAATTGCACGCACCTGCACTTCGTAGAATTTGCCCACTTCCAGCGGAGCGATAATATTGCTCCGGGACGAAGTCGTCGTAAACCGATCTCCCCATTCGACTGGAATATCCGTTCGTATGCGATAGCGGTATTCGTAGATGGTCGCTATCTTTTGAGGCGCAAAGTCCAGCTTCACCTGCCCGGACTGCCGTCCGTCCGAGAGCCTTACATTGTCCATTTTTAGGGGCACCTGATTGGCAAAGGAGGTGCTATTGGTCGGGAATCCCGAACTCAGTAAGGTAGAGAGATGACCCTGGGCCACCGAATTGACGTAGTATCCCAGCTGCTGCATCACCACAACAAGGGGGCTGCGGCTCTCATCCTTAAGGGCGGTATCTTCGGGCGAACCACGTTTACGTGCAATAGCTAGTTTGGCCGTAAAATCCGCCAACAAGATCTGTATATCCGCCAATGCAGGCGTCGGTGTCGGGTACTTGACATTGTCCGTCATAGCACCGATAATTGTATTGCAGACAATGACCAGTTCATCATCTTTCATTTTTCCAAAGCCGATCAAGGCTTTCATTTTTGTTGCCATTTTCTTTGTATTATGACCTGCCATTTCTACTATGCACATGATCAGGTCTATTTAATAATCTGTTTGTTAACGCTTAAATCTTCCTCGCGAGATCATTTAATGACACAAACATAGTATGGGGATGGATCGAAAATGAAGTTTTGAGCCAGATTGAACTTCATTGAGCCAATTTGAGCCAACCTGATCGGCAATACGCCAGAAAAGGATGATTTTGCGGGGTGACTGCTCAGTTTCGCAAAGTAAAATAGTGATTCCGTCACTAGGAATATTCGCATAATCCAATGACTGACCCGAGCAGACCAGTGAAAAGTCCATTTGGCCAGGTGAGGAAATGAAACAGACCAGTGTTTGTTCAAACTTTCCGGGTGACTGAACAGCAAATTCCCCCGACTGCGCCAACCAGTCAGGGGGAATTTCTATTCAGTCCACTGACTGTTCGTTTTTCCCAAGCGGAAAAAACGAACGGTCACCGGTCTGTTTCATACTTTTGGTCGGGAAGAACGCAAAGTCACAGCGCGAAGTCACCGATCCTTAGCGCGAAATCCAACTGCTGCCGTCCTGAAATTATATTTTCCCTTTGAGCCGGCTCCTTTCGAGCGCTTCGGTCAGGTCTTCTTCAAAGTAGCGGTCATCCCCGGTGAGTGTCATCGGATTGAGCAGCCCCTCCTGCACACGGCGCTGGTAAGTCGAAACGCTAATCCCCAGGTATGCCGTCACTTCGGTATGTGTCCAGAGTTTACGTTCGCGTAATGAACTTCCCTTATCTGCTTTATCTTGATAGATCTATCAAATTGACGAGAACCTTCGCCGATTTACCGAATAGTCTTTGGGTATATTTGGGTATATATATAGGTAATGAGAACGGAATCACTATTAATCAGCCCGGAAAGCACTTGTTAAAAAAGCACTTAGAGAATTTGGTAAAATCCAATCATATCAGTAAAGTCGGTCAGGGGAAAAACACGACTTATATATTAAATTAACACATTCCATCCGACAAAAAGGCGCAGGCTTGCCCTAAGAAGGACTAAGCCTGCAAATTATATTTTCCCTTTGAGCCGGCTCCTTTCGAGCGCTTCGGTCAGGTCTTCTTCAAAGTAGCGGTCATCCCCGGTGAGCGTCATCGGATTGAGCAGCCCCTCCTGCACACGGCGCTTGTAAGTCGAAACGCTGATCCCCAGGTATGCCGTCACTTCGGTATGTGTCCAGAGTTTACGTTCGCGCAGTGGTTTTTGTTCTACTTTCTTTACTTTAAGGATGAGGATCAGGGTCGCCAGCAGGCGGTATATCGCCACTAAAATTTCGGTCAATTTTTCTATACGATCTATTAATGTATGTAAGAATACACTTAGGTTCATGGTCTATGGGTTTAAGACCATCGACGCACAGGTAGGGTTATTTATTTCCATGGACAAAGAAATCAATTAATTCCATTTCAAGGTCTGCCAAGCCCCGCGAAACAAAGGAAATACCCACGGATGGTGAAGGTTTATAATTACCTAAAGTTACACATTTTTCTGATCTATCTGCGTATTGACCATGCTATGCTGATAAAAAGAGACCGAAACCGTAAATAGGGATTCATCATTAGACACCACAAGGACCGCATGCTGCGGATCCAGCAGTAGTAGCTGGCGCTCCATTCTTTTTAGCGCCGAATTGTGGCTTACCTTACCTGCCACCGCTCGCGCGGCAATGCGGTTTGAGACCTGCAGTGTCAGCAGATTATCTTCCGATAGGGTAATCCCTATCCATATAGGATATTCCCTTATAGAAGTTTCACCGTATTGCAATGCATTTTCGACCAGATTAAACAAGAGCATTTTGGGAATCATATAAGCCCCATCCGATCTATTTTCCACATTTAGCGAAATCGCATGCCCCTTGATAAATTCATACATCCGCACCAATTTATCTACCATTTCCATTTCCCTTCTCAAGTCTATCCAAGGCCCCTCATTATTCATATATAAAGTAACTATATTACTCAATAAACCAGTCGCGCGCAATGCATTTTCAGGCGATTTTCGGATCAATGTCCGGACAGTAGCCATACTATTAGCGATAAAATGAGGGTTGAGATCTTTCGCCAGAGCTATTAATTCCCAATTTTTGGCCGTATTTTCGATTTCATTAAGCCGTTGCTGCGCTTCCCGATAGGCAAACCATTTCTCTACACCAGACTGCCAGCTATACATAAAGAACGCTACCGATACGGGCGGAATGGTTAAAAATATCACTGGCCAGAAATTGTCAATATCCCATTTTCCCGGTGTCCATTTCAATGCACCCGTAGACAGGCTAATCAAGATTGGAATAGAACAAAAAAACAGAAAAAGCAGCATGACGAAAGTAATCAGCAGCCAGGCATTATACCTGGACCATATAAATAGTCTAGGGAGTATCAGATGCCTAACCACCACATATATAATACCGGTCAGGCCTAATGCCGTTAATTGATCCCGCCAGTCCTAAAATGCCGCAGGTACGATCAGGAAGATATAAGCCAGCGCAAAGACAATCGCGGTGCACAGCACGATATTTTTGAGCCAGTTAAGCATAAATTGTTTTCTCGCTGGCATGACCCTACAATTTGTGACCAAGATCCATCATCCTTAATCGTTTATTAAGTTCCTCAGCACGTGATCTTGAAACAGATTGAAATTTTGGCCCGACTTTGACTCCTTCCAAGCTCACTTTTCTAACATAGTTTAAATTAATGAATACAGACTGATCGACCCGGACAAATCTCGGATCCTGCTGGAGTATATCTTCTATATCTATCATCCTTTTGCTGAGCACCCCCAGCAAGACAAACTGATCGTTTGGCCTAAGCGCGTAAAAATGAATGTAATTTCTTATTTTTTCCAAATAAGAAATTTCCGCAAGCGCGACTGGGACTTTTTCATATACCCTTTTATTTTCTGGATGCTTTCGCATTGGCGGACCATTCTTTCGTGCAAAATGGAGCTCACTATTCGTGTCAACGAAATCCAGGAAGATCGTCGGTTCGGTCTTGAGCATGCGCTCCGTGCTACTGACAGGAACTTTACGTTGTAAATGCTTTAATAAGTCAAGCAGTTCATCCACGTCAACAGGTTTGGACAAGAGACCATCGACATGTACTTTGTATCCTTCTAGCGCATATTTATTCGCAAAACCGGTAATAAAAACAAAGTGCGAACAATAATCACGGAGCCTCTTAATCGCATCGATCCCTGAGCATTCAGGCATCTCAACATCACAAAAAATAATATAAGCCTTCTCGTCCGTCTTAAAAAAATACAGTTCGGCATCTCTTACCGAGGTAAATTTTCCTTTTATCTGAAATAAGCCAAGCTCTTCCAATACGGCGGCTGTATCCTCTAGCGCACCATATAAATCATCGATAATAACAACTGAAAATTTGCTCATAATAGGTTTATCTTGATTGGCAACAAAAATAGTTATAGCCGTAAAATAAATAATTACAGCCGACATAAACAAATAGTTAACCCAAAGTTATCCCTTGATTTTACCAATTTAAAGAAATAAACAAAAAATACTTACATCATGAAACCATTCAAGTTATCCATTTATCTACTTAGCGTAGGCCTGTTTTTTGCCATTGACCTTATCCCTACTTCCACCATGTCTGTGCAGGACAGATCCAGCACAAATTACATACACCTGAAAGCGGTGGACAATCCCATTCAAGATGGACTATCTACCCGATTATTCTTTCCCTCCTCCCCCAAAGAACAGTTCTCGAAACGCTCGAGATAACAATAGCGCCATGTTAAGATTGATTTTTACGCTAGGCTGTGCCATACATTTCGGTATGGTATCAGCCTATAATCTCAGCAGCATTTTTAACCTTCCAGATCATTTAACAGAAGCATTCAGGCAGGTTTGCCTATACCGGGATCTTGCAGGTCTGAGTGGCGGCTATACATTTTATGGCCCCAGCGTGGGCATGCAGGTAGAGCTTGAATATATCCAATATCAAGGGGGTAACGAAAATTTTCTAGGTGAACCACGCATACAAAGCACGACCGGAATGCTCCGGCTCAACAGCTACCTTCAACTAGGTTCATCATTTCTTGACAGCAGTCAGTCAACCCTACAGGATCAGATGCGTGCATCCGTCAGCTCCCTGACAGGCAGTCTGGCCAATATTGTTGCTGCCGATAGCGTTTCATGCCGTCTAATAGCGAAACACATCCCCCCATTAGTCGATCAAAACAGCCACCAGCTCCATTCATCTCAATACATTATTCTTTTTGAGCATACCAAAAATTAAGTTGATGAGCAAGGAATTACAGTTGGGCACCGATACAGCCCTACCCACGATGTCTAGGGGATTGGGCCTGCTGCTTTCCATAGAAATGTGGCGGCTCTGGCCAGACCTCAGTATGCTATACGGGACAGGAATATTCTTGGACCAGCACAGTCTTTTTTCGCAGCAACGACCGGGTACACTCTCCATCCACACCCTAATTGCCAATTTACCGGAGTACTCAATAGCCAGCCTAGAATGGATCCATTTCTTTGGCTTGCTGTACATCATCTGTGGGCTGGCCGTATTTTTGGACAAATGCAGCGGCCCCGCTATCTTGATACTCTTTATATTGCATTACTTTTTCTTTATCGCCAATTATACCTGGAGCTACGGGGCGGACTATCTCGGACAGACAGGCCTATTTTTCAGTGTCATTTTCTGCTGTTTCCGCAGCCGTTGGCTACCCAACGAAAAGTGGACCGCGCTCGGTACAAAGCTTTTCCGGTTGCAGCTTACATTCGTATATTTTTTTGCTGGCCTGGGCAAGGCCATTGGATCTAGCTGGTGGAATGGCGAAGCCATGTGGAAAGCCCTTCAGCAGCCCTTGAGCCCCGCTTTGGTTACTATCCCCCAGTCAGCCCAGCAACTTACCGCTCTTTGGGTCGGGCTGGGAATACTGACGATTATCATCGAATTGGGATATCCGCTGACGTGGACAAGGAGATTTCGCTTATTTTTCACCAACAGCATCATCTTGATGCACATCGGTATAGCCCTGACAATGGGCTTGATCCATTTCTCTTGTCTGATGATCTGGTACAACCTCTGTGCCTGGGATCATCCCCTTTTACACCGCATTGCCAAGCCAGTTATAAAACCTCTTGAGACCACCGAGCCAACGTTACAGGTGCGAACGGCGACAGCGGATCTCGATACAAGGGAAGGAGGTAATAACAAACACGTTAAATAACCAAAAGCCAATTATTTTATGAAAAAAACATTCCATTTTATGCTACCCGAAGTAGATCAATTTTGCGATCAGACGAAAGCCTTTTTGCCCAAACTAGCCGATTCAGCACTACAGCGTTATGAAGATACAGGTATCCAGCTTATTGAAGAATACATGGACTACCACAGTGTTATATTCTATCGGTTGCAGGCCCATGTGCAGGTACCCAACAGGCTATCCATCGAAACAACCAAAGCAGATTACCACCTGCTGTACAATCTCCATTCAGCTACCGCGATCCTACTTGAGCAAGCATCAGGTAACAGCCGCGCAGCGCTTCCCTCCACATGCGCCAGCTATATCTATATTCCCAATGGGGCGCTCCATACCGACCTAGCCCCCGGCGAGTATCTGGTATATGGCGTTTTGGTCGACATAGGCTATATACGACCCGCTATATACCAGGAGCGCCATTTTCTATCAGAATTCAGATCCGCCCATTTACGGGATAAAGATCGGTTTTATCAGAGTGCCATCTGGCCTATCAAAGAGCGGACCCGCTATCAGCTTTCCCAGATTGAAACGCGTTTTTTCAAGTATCATAAGGACAACGAAGCCCTGGCCATCAAACTCCTTTATGACCTGTACGATATTGCTATTTACAAAAATTTTGAGGGGCATGAAAAGATCAATCCGGATGAGCTGCTGGCCGAACGCGCCCTGCAGCTGATCAGCGATCAGGTACTGCAGACCTTTAGCTACTGTTCGATCCGGGCCGTTGCCGATGCACTGGAGACGGACATCAGTAAACTGGGCAAAGTCTACAAGTTGGCGTACGGTGAGACCCCAAAGCAGACCTGGAATAAGCTCCTGATCCAAAAGGCTAAAGATTTGTTGCTCATGGGGTATTCTGTCAAAGAGGTTTCCAATTATTGTGGTTATGGACATCAGCAAAATTTCTCGACTTTTTTCCAGAAGCAGACAGGAGTCGCTCCGGGGCACTACGATACCGATAAAAATGAGGGTGACAGATAGCTATTGATCGAAAAATCATACAATGGCCTACCGAAAAGTCATACATCCATGGAAGATTGCTGCGGTAACTTTGGTATAAGATAACAGATCGCTGGGCTCGGGCAGTACCGGTCGGTCAACAGGAACAACTCCACGGCCGATCCAGGAGGATAATAAGGATAGGTAAATTTTTTAAAATTATAAACATAGAAACATGAACAAGGTAGTAAAAAGAATCATCGGCACCATGAGCATTGGTGTTATGACATTAGGAATTTCAATGGGTGCAAATGCCCAAAGTATTAAAAATGAAAAAGAGGTAAAGGCTGAGAAGGAGTCCGTAGTATTAACCAACCAGACCTGGCATTACAATGGAGGTCCTTCGGATTCTCCGACGGATGCAAGTAAATACACCCTTGACGATAATGAGCCATGCGGTATAACGCAAGAAACAGTTTGCAAGCTTTTTGCTCCTGCCTCGCCGTCAAACCCCAATCAGCCTGACATGTCCGCGTCTGTTTCACTACCCGGTCAGCCAAGCCAGACCATTACACAGCGAATCAACGACGCAGTTGGAGGTTCTTCTAAACAAACCAATGAAACTGTCTTGAGTTTGAGGTCTTTATAGTTCTGTAATAAAGACTTCTAAAATCTATCTAGACTCTTTTGAATGAGGAACCTAATTGCAGAAGCTCGGTATTATTGTCCGAGCTTCTGCAATCAGGTTAATTTTGCGGCATTCCTGTCAGGTCAATTACCTGCCTAGGAATCTTAAATACATAATTTTTTGATTCCGGTAATAATTTATACTCCTTTTCAGTCCCATCTTCTATTATTGTCCGTACTAGGGTCTTTTTAAAGCGCGTATCTCGATTGAGCCTTCTCAAGTCCAGCCAGCGTGCACTTCTGTTGATCAGTTCCTTTCTTCGCTCATCCAAAATGATTTTAAGAAGTTTTTCATAGTCACTTTCCACTATAGGTTTAAAGGAAGCTTTGTCAATTCTATTCTTCAACAGCACATTAAGATCCCCCCTTGCTTTTTCCAGCTCACCATTGCGAACGTAGCATTCCGCTCTATTTAAAAGGAGTTCGGAAGTCGTGAATCCACAGAAAATGGTTCCCGATCCGATCCCCGCATAATCCCCTTTAAAAGAATATCCTCCATCTTTTTCTTTCATAAAATATGACCTAAGTCTTAAATCGTTTTCTTCGAACATCAACAGTAGTTCCTCGGTAACGAGCGAACCTTTACTTTGTGTCACTAAAGAAGATCCACTGCATGCCAAAAATATTGTCTCCGCATTATTTGTTTTGTAAGGTATCCTTGCATCTAAATTGGTCATGGTATTCAGGTCGATCAGTGAGCTGTACAAGGTTAATGCTTCTGATGCCGCCTGTTCGGATTCCTTATATAATTCCATAGCAAGATAAACCCTCGATAGTGCAGCATATACAGCTACTTTGTTTGCTCTTGTTGGATAACCATTATTCTCTTTGATTAATTTTAGAGCCGCCTGCATATCATTCAATATATCTTCATAAGTTTCCTTAATTGTGCTCCTGGTCGAGATTACATTAGCGTCGGCCGTATGCCGAAGGGGTATTCCCATACCGCTGTTATCATTATTATTATCATATGGAAGACAAAATACCTGCGCTAACAGAAAATGACCAAATGCGCGCATAAATAAAGCCTGTCCTTTTATGTTTTGCCCCTCTTCACTTTCTGCTAGACTTATTTTTTTTAAATTCTCAAGAACAATATTACTAATTGCGATGGGTTTGTAAGAATTGGACCAGACCCCTAAATTACTCGGTGGATAAATTTCAGGCGACTCAAATTTGTATAGGCTCTGCTCAAAAGATGTCATCAGGCTCAGTCTCTTGCTATCGATATAATAATTATCTGTCCAAGCTTCCAAAAGGAAAGGATAACCGCCCAGATTTATGACGTATTCAGCGTCCATTAGTGCCTGAAGATCACTTAAGGCGGAAGGAACTTTGCTAGAATGCGAAGTACGTTCATCTAAGAATTTGTTGCATGCGGAAAGGAGTAATAAATATACCATTCCGATGAAATATTTTACTATTATTTTGATCGATGCTTTCATAATTATTAAAATTGAAAATTTACGCCTGCTGTGAACATTCGCGGATTCGGTGTCCCTAGAAAATCGGGATCTAAATCAGTTTTTGTTTTCTTCCATACTATCCCGAAATTATTGCCGCCAATAAATACACTACCATTAATAGTATGTTTACCTTGTTTTATCCCTAGTCCGTAAGACAACCTGATACTTTGTACTCTGATCAGGTCGGCCCGATCAATATTTGCTGATGATTTGCTATAAAAATTATCACGGTCAGCATTCGCCGGAAAAATCATGGATGGTATTGTAGTATTATGTTCATCCCCTGTCTTTTGCCATCGTTTTTCAAAATCACCATGGCCAGACCATGATTCAAAAAGCGAGCTATATACAAGCGCTTCTTTTCTAAAATAGTGCCCCCATTTAAACATAAGCGCAACATTCAAATTCAACCTACCATAAGAAAAATTATTATTAAAAGAACCATAGTATGGCGGCAGTGCTGTTCCATGAAAATTAAGATACTGCAATGAGTCTGCTATAATCTTAATATAGTCTTTGGATCTCTGCCCATTCAGATACCCTATAGGATCGCCATTTTCGGCATCCAATCCTGCAAATTGGTAAGAAAATATAGGATAAAGAGGTTTCCCCTCAATAGGCGTAATGGAAACGCCTCCATTGACATAAAATGCAGACTCACCGATGCCGCCTTTATATTGCGTAATTGTATTGCTTGCATAGGAAAAATTAACCTGTGGATTCCAGACGAATTTTCCGATCGTGATAGTACCGGTCAATCCCAGATCTAACCCTTTACTTTTGATCTCCCCTATGTTCTTTGGCATATTAACAAAACCACTCGTCTGGTCGACCACATCCAAAGACAATATATCGTATGAACGCTTTTCGTAATATTCCACAGAGCCCGAAATCTTATGATTAAGCACTTCGAAATCAAGACCATAATTATTCATTTTTACAGTTTCCCATTTCAAATTGGGATTAGGCGGTGTAACGACCACAGCATAAGGAAGCCCAGATACCGGGGCTTTGCTAACATAAGTAATCATAGTTTCGCTCGATGAGCTAGGGATAGCATTCCCTCCCGCTCCCGTGGTTGCACGCAGTTTTAATTGATTGACCCAACCTATATTTTGAATAAAGGGCTCTTTTGAAATTTGCCATGCAACTCCTGCCGACCACAATGGATTCCAACGGGTGTTGGTATTGCTACCAAAGCCATTGCTGGCATCCCTACGCGCAGATAATGAGAAGTTATATCTATCTCGAAAATTATATTGAAGGTTGGAATATAAGGACACGAATCGATTGATCCGGTCCGTAAACTTTGAAAATGAAGGAATGGTCTGATTACCGAACAGGCCTCCATATGTAGGGAATCGAGTTACATAATCCACATCTTTGCTGACCATTACATCTTTATCATAACCGTATACCCCATATGAATCGGTTGTAGATTTAGCAGCAGAGATCTCTCCACCCAGCAGCATATTCAAGCTGTGATCATTATCCCAAGTACGGTTGAAATACAATTGACCTCTTACCCTATGAGACTGCATATTGCTAACAGACTTGTTCAATATATCTCCTCGAGGGACAATATATTTTACCTGATTATTCACAATCTGTGAATAACGGTTAATGAGGTTTCTTGTATAAAATGACTGTTCGGAGTAGCTCATTGTTGTATTACTGCTTTGATGCTCATAACCATATATCAGCTCCCCCGAGAGGCTTTCCAATAGTTGATACTTAAGCTGCAGACTTGCTACCATATGTTTTAGCCGGTTTTCTAACAAAGATTTACTCACATCATCCAACGGTCTATAATTCCAATCTAACAGTTTTCCAGCTCCTGCACTATCTGCAAAGTTTTGATTAAATCCTTTGGGAATCGCAAGCGCCTTTCCTGTAGCATCCACCAGTTCAGTATAGGGATAAATTCTGCTACGTGTACCGCCAGGGTTCAGATTCTCATCCGGAAAATTTGCACTACTTGTGTTATTAGATTCAGTATACGCGACACTACTCGTCGCTTTACCCCTTTTACCCAATTTGGTCTCATTGATCACCTTAAAGGTAAATCGTTGGTCAGTGCTCATAATACGAGTTCCAGACTGACGATCATACCCTACACTAACCCTCATACTGTTATTTGAGGAATTGCTTTCCATATCTGCGTAGTACTGCTGTCCGATTCCGGTACGCAAAAGATATTTACTATAATCCTTCCGGTAATCTTTTGCCGACCAATACTCAATTTTTTGCTCCAGTTCTCCGCTTGAAACGGATCCATTTTTATTTGCGTACAGCAATTCCACAACAGGTGAGAATATAAACATCTTATTTGACGACCCATTGTACTGTGTATCGTAATACCCCTTTTCAAACAGCATACGCTCCACCTGGATAAAATCACTACTAGAAATGGCTGGGCGATAAAACACATCAGGCATTTCGGTTATCATCGTGTTTGCTGACACATTGATACGTCTTCTATCCTGTAGTCCACTTTTTTTGCTATTGATGACAATAACGCCATTTCCAGCCCTAGAGCCCCAGATTGACGATGCCGCGGCATCTTTGAGAACAGTAACCGATTCGATATCATTTGGATTTATATTTTCGAGACTACCTTCGTATGGAAAATTATCCAGCACAATAAGTGGCCTGGAAGACCCCTCGTTAAAGGTATTCAGTCCGCGGATATTAATCTCGGAGTTTCCCGAGCGGTTATCAAATTGCATTCCGGCAAGCTTACCTTCCAGGCGTTCCATCAGATTTACAGTGGTCATGGTATTCAGGTCTTTATTTTTGATCTGGCCAAAACTTCCCGTGGATCTTTCTTGGGGAAGCATCTGATACCCTGTATTGACCAACGCTTCTTCAAGTATATTCTCTTTTGCCAGCAAGATAATATCAACATAAGGTTTGTCGATACGAAATAGTTGCTCTTTTGATTCATATCCCATTGCCGAAATGACAATTTTAAAATCACCACGTCCATATGAAAAAGCAAATCTTCCGAGACTATCTGTGATAAAAACAAGTTTTTTATCTGCTGTCTGTAAAGTCGCAAATGGTATTGGTTTAAGATCCCGATTTTTAACAGTGCCTTTAAATTGGATTTGTGCTTCTGCCGCTACGACCATCAGCAGAGCGATCAGTATATTTACTAACTTTTTCATGACCTTACTTATAGTTAGCTAATACTTCAAGCTGATGTTCGCTTACAAGCCGCCCTCCAGTTACACCTTCCACTATACCCCTTGAATTTATCCACACATATTGAGGTATAGCTATAAAAGGAAATAGCTGAGCAAAATATTGATCGCGAAATATCGTCTTTAACTGTCCGTTTTTAAGCGATCCATCCTTCATCTGATTGATTTTAGAAAAATCATCTTTTGTAACGATCGAATTCACTAATACGATATTAAGTTTACCATCGAATGATTTTTGCATAGCACCTAGTTTAGGGAAAGCTTTCACACATGAAACACACCAAGTACCCCAGAAATCGATGACCAAGGGCCGCCCCTTATATGCTTCTAATGTTTGCCGGATTGTATCACCTTTACTATAGAACAGGTGTTCTCTTGTCCAAAAATCTTCGGGCACCCTCTGCCCAATCATTAAAGGCATAATTTTAGACCCATCGGCCCCGCTGTCCTTGCGGGGCGTCTGAGCCGATAAACTAAACATAGAAAACCATAGGATAGATAGTAGGGCACTATACAGTTTGATTGTCTTCGGATTGGGCAAGACCTCTCCTGCCCCAAAAAAATATCTCATTTTTTAGGTGTTTAAAGAGTGACCAAAACATATAGCGCTCCCTTCCGACTTAAATCAGTTTTTCCAGGTTCCTAAGCCTTGCTTAGGTCACTCCAGTAAATAAATAGAACTATTAATAGGTTCTCAGATGCGGTGCAGGACAATTACACGCGAATAGATATAGACGATACCGCATCCGTTGGCAAAATGAAAAACCGACCTTTTTTATAGAAAATCTATATTTATTTTTTAGAATCTTTGCTTATGATTTGCAAAATCCGTACTTTTAAGCTGCTAAGAATAAAAGAGACTAGGATAATCCAATGGTAGGGCATTGATCTTGAAAAAAACAGGTCGGCAAAACCAACAATGCTAATGCTATAAGCAGGCCTTACAGGCTTTTTTACGCGCATTCCGGCACCATGTGGTATCGGTCATTGTTGATTTTAAGCTCTTTGATACTACTCCGGAGGGCAATATTTATTCTTGATCAACAGGATTACTGCATGTTGACGACATTGATCCTTGATCTGTCGTCGCTGTGTTGTGATTCTGGACTCTTTTGTAATCATAATTTAATAATTGGGTTACCAGTAAGAGTCTCGAGGGGGAAGGCTAAGAGCTAAATAAAAAGGATGGCCCGCTATCTTCAACCAGCAGTGGGGCACGACGAAGAGCCCTTGACACGGTATCCAATAGGGAGCCATCCCCTTTTTTTGTAAAAATACAAAAAGTATGGGGGGTAGCAAACCCTACGTCTCGTGTCGTTGGAAAATTCGTCGTTTTCACTCCTGAGACTCAATCAGAATAACTGATCTAAAACAAATATACATGGAAATTAATTTATATCAAAATATTGATGAAAAATAATTTAAAATCTGATAAAATACTCCCTTTAAAAGAGCAAGTGATAACTCAAAACAAGCTAATAGGAAAGAGGCTTGCAGATCTTAGGAACCTTTTGGTGAAACAACCTGATGAAATTGCTAGTGCATTATCAGTAAGCACAAATACAGTTAAAAATGCAGAAGGTGGCGCTAATGTAGGAACAGAAGTACTTAATGAACTTATACTTTTTTATGGCTACTCGTTAAAGGAGTTTTATTCCTTTCCAAAACTTCCCTCTTGGCAAACATTAGTTAAACGAATAGAAAAATATCATATTTCAATAAAGAGTGATTCCTATTTAGTCATTTACGATAGACCTAATTTGATTCATCTTATTGAGAATAGGTTACTTATATCGACTGACCTATTTTCTAATTGGGTAACTGAAAAGGACGTTCTAGATTTTTGTGAGAATAACTATTCTTTCATTTATGATAGTGCTACAAATACTTTGAATAATATAGTCAAGAAGGACTGGTTAATACGTGATGACAAAAGTTCACCTAAAAAGTATAGAATAAATCCAGTCAGATCTTTGATTAATTCATGATAACAATTTACAGCATAGCATTACAAATTGCCTTATGGCAATTATAGGCAATGGCAAACACCCGATGATTGGAATTATACCTTCCAAATAAACGATATAAACATTAAGCAAAAACAAATATCAAAAGCTTTTGATATTTAAACATTTATCATTAAATTAGTGGTTCCGGTTAAAGGAAAACCAACTTATAGCTAAGCGCCTTAATTTATTAGGGCGCTTTATTGTTAAAATAAAACCAAATAATGACTCGCACCATTTCTAATGAAATAGACTTTTTATCTTTGATCCAACAGGGATTATCATAAAAAGATTTTCAGAGTTGATATTTATTCAATAAAACAAGATAGACATACTATGTACATTGGCCATAAAATTGAAGAAGTAGCAGAAAAAAAAGATATTGATCATATAAGACTAGCGGAATTAATAGGCGATAGCGAAGAAAATGTTATTATAGACTTCGAACAAAAGTCTATTTCTATCGATAAGCTTCTTGCTTATTCCGAAGCTCTCAAACATAATTTTATTCAATATTATTATTCAAAAGAACCACTCAAGATCTATCGTGATGAAGAGTTCAAGGAATTAGCAGAAAAATTGGAAAAATTGAGAAATGACTTGGAAAATGCAAATAATAAAATTTCCAGCCAGCAACAAATTATAGAATGTAAAAATGAACTAATATCTACGCAGAAACTTCTGGTTGAAACTTTGATGATAAAAAAATAAATCATTACTGAACAAAAACTTTTTGATTTTAAATTTCTTATCACTATATTAGTAATGCCGGTTAAAGTAAAACCAACTCTAACTAAGCCTCCTGAATTACATCTGGAGGCTTTATTTTAAATCATCTTTGAATTTCAATAAAAATACTTTTCATAAAATTAGGTTAATAAAAAAGGTAACTCCCCTTGCATCGCCCGATGATAGGGGAGTTTTTTTTCGACCCGTCCTAAAATAGCTGTTTACCCAAATGGTACAGACAGGGTACACTTCTTACCTAAATTGGCCGACAGCGAGCGAAGCTTGGTAAATTTCTTACCAATATGGCACAGAGGTGGTATAATTCTTACCTAAATTGGCCGACAGCGAACCAAGCTTGGTAAACTTTTTACCAAGATGGCACAGATAGGGTACATGTATAGCAATAAAACATGCGGAATTTAGGAAAATACCTTTTTCTCGCTCCTGTCTTTTTATTGTTTCGGATAAAAAAAATTCTTATTTTAGGTAATCACGTTTTTTTCATTTTACCAATGGATGAATCGAAAGCTATGCAAATTGAGGAAATTGAATCTTTTTTGAATGAAGCCCAACAGGGGCTTAAAGCCATAAAAACGGGCGACAGGCTATTTGAACTGTACATGGAACTGACCATCATCAGATCCGAGCTGCACCGGCTGGCCCATTTCTGCGTGGATGATTACGAACGTAAGCAGCTTTTCTCCTTGATCGATCAGTCAAGTGCAATACAGGTGCTAACGGAAAAACAGATCGATGACCATTTTCAGAGCAGAAGTGACAACCTGAAGTATGACTTTGAGATAGAAAAGCGATACATGCGACAGACACTTCAAACGCACATGAACGAAGCCATCCTCTTCAGGGAATTCAGCAAGAAACTGCTTTCCAATGAACAGTATTCGCGGATCAACAGTCTTTCCATGCGCTGCCGCCAGCTGAACATGAAGGTAACTGATTACATTAAGGAAAATGGTCTGACCGAAAACTGAACCCGAATATGAAAAAAGAACAGCTATTGCTGCTGAAAGAGGAAATCCTCGAGGGAAGAGATTCCGAAAGACTTTTGGAGCTGGATGTCAACCTTAAGCAGCTCATCAGTATTTTGGATTACCGGATTAGGGAGAAAACCGGAAATGAGTATACCGAAGGGGAAATAGGGGAATTCAGGAGCTCGGTCGCTATCGCAAGGTCGTACCTGAGGGTGATCGGATGGAAGCTGGAAAACTTCAGATTGGAAAGAGAAAAAGAGAGGATCGATGCCATAACAAAAAATAAACGGGTTATATTGGAGATCTTTGAATCCGGGATGGAATCAGTTCTTAACAGCCAATCGGACACAGAAAAACTCCGCGCCGATAATATAGCATTGAGAGATCAGCTTTCCCGAAAAGAGAAGGAGATCACTGCCCTCGAAAAAAGGGTAAAGATAATCGCGCGTGAGGTTGTCGGCATCCTTGAAAAGACAAAACGGGAATAATCAATGAAATTATACGTTCCCTATTTAATATACCTCATATCAGGAAAAATCCTTAAAATTGCCTTGTTGTAATAGCCGATTTGAAAAGCCTTTTGAAATTATTCAGAACACCGAAACGTATTCCAGGGTCCGTCTAACTTTGACCATACTGGGGCAGATCTCTTTTGCTGCGGAAACTGATGGAAAATACTTTGTACCCAGATGGTACAGATCTGGTACATTTCTTACCAAATTGGCCGACAGCGAGCGAATCTTGGTAAACTTTTTACCAAGATGGCATAGATGTGGTACATTTCTTACCAAATTGGCCGACTGCGAACCAAGCTTGGTAAACTTTTTACCAAGATGGCATAGATGTGGTACATTTCTTACCAAATTGGCCGACCGTGAACGAAGCTTGGTAAACTTTTTACCTAGATAGGTACAGATGGGTGCATATCACCGGAATATGCAATTATAGGATGCCAATAAAAAAACGCTAATATCTGGCGGACCAAACAAAAAGCCATTCCCTTGCGGAAATGGCTCTCAATACATTATTATAAACTTTTAAGCGTTATGCTTTTTTTACTTCATCGAAATACTTCTCGACCTCAGGCTTGGCCAGACCGAGCTTTTGGCAGATCTCAGCAATAGTAAAACCTAGCTCCCTAAGCATTTCAATCTTGCCCTTCTGAATTCCTTTTTCAATTCCCTTCTGAATTCCCTTTTTTTCAGCCTTATCTAATAAATATTCTTGAGTGCCCATTGTATCGCTCCTTCCTATTTTTGTTTTTATTTCTTCCTCAAATATACTCAAAACTTCCTCATTTTCAAAACTTACGTAGTAAGTAAGAAAATCATATAGCCCTTGTCTCGTATCCTTATCCATCTCCCGTTTTATCATCTCATCATAAAGATCATGCTTAATTGCTTTCAGCCCTTCGTCGCTTATTTTCTTGTTCTTGATAGCCAAAAGAGCAGTAAGGACAATCACAGAAAATGGATTCTCATTAGACCGCAAGACCGATTCTTCCTGATCGAGGATCTTATAACTATTAAAATCGTAGCGCAATGTCGTTCCCATAAATTCTCGGCTATACACCACAGGCCGATAGCTTGCATTTTCATCGGCCAAAATGGCAATTGCCGTAATAGGAACTTTGTAACGATCCCATATTCGGTAGTAATAACGAAACATACGCTCCGCCAAATCACCCCTGCCCTTGTTGCTCTGTATCTCTACATGGCACAGCACAAATTGTTCGCTGCCGTCCTTTAAAAAGACTTTGACAAGCTTATCGACATAACGGACTCCCTTACCCGTGCTTTCGGGCGGAAATAAACGCTCAAACTCTTTATCAAGGTAATCAAAAGGTCTGCTCAAATCAAAAACAGCATCTGGATCCGGAAAGATAAATCGTAAAAAATGCGAGAATGTTTGCTCTAAAATAGATTTCCACAAGGGATCATCTACACGCCTTGATCTTGAACTCATAATTATTTATCAACTGGTTAACAACACAAAGGTACGAAATAGCCAAACAAAATACTAATTAAATTAGTATTTTGTTTAAAATTTAACCCTATCCTACTAGTGATGAAATGGGAGTTTTAGCAATCTTATGTGCTCTAGTAAAGATTTCTAAAATTCTTCCTAGCCATATCTTCGAATCCCTACGGAAAGGCGAGCGTTCAGTAATTTGATTAGAAATGAGCAGCTGGGTAAACTTTTTACCAAGATGGCACAGATGTGGTATATTTCTTACCTAAATTGACTGACCGTGAGTGCAGCTGGGTAAACTTTGTACCTAGATAGGTACAGATGGGGTACATATCACCGGAATATGCAATTATAGGAATGCCGATAAAAAAATGCTAATATCTGGCGGAGAGACTGTCTTTGGTAGCCTCTTTATTTTAAATCCACATAAAGTCAATACAACGTTTACACAGATCTAAAAATACTTTTCAAATTAGGTTAATAAAAAAGGCAACTCCCCTACCATCGCCCGATGATAGGGAGTTTTTTCGAGACCTTACAGCTATCCAAACAAAAAAGCCATTCCTGATTAGAAATGGCTTCAACATTATTTATAAACTTTAAAATGCTTGATTACAGTTTTTCGATCTCCTCGATAGAAAGACCTGTTCCTTTAGCAATATCAACTATAGGTAAACCCATTTTCTTAAACTCCAATGCTATTGCAATGGCTTCTTCGCGCTTGCCTTTTTCAATGCCAGTCTTAAGACCTTTTTCTCGTTCCTGTCTTTTGATTGTTTCAATTACTCCCATTTCAATTGTGCCTCCTGTCACTTGATAAATGTGCTTGTCGAATTTACTATTTATTTCTTTATCTCGTATAAAAAGAAACCTCATAAAAAAAAAAAAGCTCATTATACGATCTTCACTGTATTTAGTATTTATGTTGAATTTTAGCGCGACATCTTTTGCATTTTGGCAGCCCTAGTTTAATTACCTAGCCATAGACGTATAACTTGCATCGACGGCTAAGAATTCTTCACCATCTGGCGAGACATTGTACATTTTTATCTGAAGGCTATTATCAGTAGGTAATGGAATGTCAATTCGCCAACCCCAATCGGGATTATCCTGCACTTCATAAGTGCCCCTTAAAGAAATATCTCCCACCTCATTCATTGTACCATAACAGTTCATGATCTTTCCACCCATGCCCCATGAGTCAACCCATGATGCTGTAACTTCAGATTGTTCATTGTTGTTACCCACTAGTAGCATCCCTTCTTGCGCCACTCCTTCATGATGCCAATCATAAGTAAGCATCAAAAATTTGCTATTCGCAACGGCTTTTATAGTTAAGTTTGATATCGAATCAAAGTTAGGATTGGGCAACCAGCTTAGGATCAACCGATGATTGCCTTTCCAAAGTCCAATGTATTTATTGTTTACATCTATTAGCTTCATAATTATTTCCGTTAATCTCCAAATTAGCTCGGGAGTATATTAATCGCTATTTTTGCTGCCGCATCACATTCCAAAAATTATAATCCAACATCGGTGCTTTTAAAACGCCTACATTGTGCCCAATAGTAACTATTTGCCCGCGATGGTAGGTTGAGTGGATTAATAAATGCTGGAGGTACTCATACTTGGCGAAGTTTGACGAAAACCACTGGGATTCTATTAAATAGGGCTCGCTCATCGCTTCAGTATTTTCCTTTACATACGCCGCCAAAAGCTTTGCCTCATTGACCAAGTTGGCCATTTCGTTTTCAATATCCACTGTTGTGGCGATGTATTCAAAACTTGGTATTGGCGTTTCACGGATCATCGAGGACCAGTACAATTGAGTATCACTAATATGTTTCAGTGTTTTTGCAATACTACTAAAACTGGATGGGCATTCCGTCTGCAACAATTCATGGGAGTAGTTTTTCAGCCAACCGACCAATTGCTCCGCAACCCAAATGTTGTATTCAACGCTGTTTGTCATTGATGTACTTAAACTCATAGCATTCTTATTTTTTTAAATCAATAAAACTTACAAATTAGGATGAATTCTACTTTGCTTCAAGAAGAAGGGCATTTCCTCAGAAAGCTTGGTTATTTCTTCTATTAAATATAGTAAATATTCTACCTTAAAGTTCTACGAATTAGACATTTTCATAGACTGGAAATAGCCAAATTGACAAGCCTTCTGAAATTATTCCGAACACCGAAAAGTATTCCACAATCCATCCAACTTTGACCATACTGGGGCAGATCTTTCCTGCGGCGAAAACTGATGGAAAATAATGGTATGATCTGTACCGGGACACTTTCTCAAATGTATTGTTGCTTGCAATGTTATCGGCTGTTTGCCCATATAATCCACCATTTGAATTGTACCTGTAAACGTCGATTCATCCTCTCCCTCGGACTCGGCTAATTTCTTGAATCTTGCCGTGGTTTTCTTGATCAGATCTTTTGGAAGATGACGCTTCTCAATGTTACGATTGACTAATCCATCAAAATACATCGACAGATTATTTTCAATTGTTTTTGAATCGATTACTTGCTGGCCCTCTATATACCACAAGAAAGCATAAGACCAATACTCATCACTCTCAGGTTTGCTCCATCCTACCGTAAAACGCACATCCTCTACTCCCTTATAAGGAATCTTAGGCGCAAAATCTATCGGTATCGGAAATCGTTCGATCCCCCAGCCATCAAGACCAAGGCTATACGGAGCTTTCCAGGCTACAGGGTCAAACTTTTCCTGTGCCCGTAAGCCAATAGTGAAGACAAGAAAAAAAATTATTACAAATAAAGACCGTTTCATAATCAACTCATTTATTGCTGGTTAATCTAAGATAACAATAAATGTTTATTCGCGTATAAGCTAATTTTCTAAACCCATTTATTCAGGGAGTAAATCTCATAAAAAGAGAATCAAACTATAGAGAGCAAAAAAATAACAGCATTATATATTCTTTCTCCAAAAATTCAGGAAGCCATCACATGCCGTGTATTCCATATCAAAGCTCAATGGAATTTCGTCCCATCCACTCCAATACGTAACAACTTTGGTTCCGATAGGCATTTTTTGAAGCTGACCTCTGAGGTAATTTGTATAAGTATAATAGAGATCCTTGTTAGGAAGTACTGAATTATCAATCGGAAAGGATTGATCCAGGTTCTCGTAGAACGAATTGTAGAAATAAAAGCCATTGTAATCAGCGAAAGAAATCTGATCGATGTTGGCATGAATAAACTCTACATTTTGTATATCATGCTTTTGAGCCAAGTCTTTAGAAACACGGACAAGCGATTCGCGTTGTTCGACACCATAGAACCTTCCATTTGTGCAAGCAGCGCCCACCAAACAAAATTTGCCAGCACCGGCTCCGATATCGAGTACTTTGTCATTCGAATTTTCAACTAAATATTGTGACGCCATCCGGGCTACATTTACAGGTGTCCAATAGCGCTCTGCCAGCTCTCTAATCCTAGGAGAATAAAGGTCATTGAATGTACTATCATCTACATTCACATCGGATCGCAATAATTTAAAAACCATTTTTTTAATTTGTAAGGATTAAATAGCTCTGATTGAAGAGCTGGGTAACAATCAACGTTGTCGAAGAAAGTATATTTTCCATGATTTGGGGTCTATTTCAACGATTACCTTTCGGTGATTTTCATGTTCTTAGATATACCAATCCGGATATTCAGGATCTCTAGCTGAATATGTTTTTAATACCTGGTCGTGAGTTGATATTCCTAGTGGATTATTATCCATTTAGGACATTCATATTAGTGTCTACTAATTTACAATTTTCTATTTTAGTGTGCAACAGCGTTATTGTCCCTCCAAAAACATATCCAATGTTTCAAAAAGAGAATTTGGAGATTATAAAAACAAGTTTTAGGTCATCGTCCGATGGCATTGATTCCTATTTCAAACAGTTCGTGTAGCGTTTTTTATAACCTTTCGTTTAAATAATTTACAACATTTTAGCTAATTAAGCCCAGGCGAAGATGATTTTTTTTATATTTGATTTTAATCCGTAAATCTTTCGGTTTCAACTAGTATTATGGACACTAAACAACAGTCGAGAAAAAAATATCAAGGAGAAAAAAACAACAAAGAGCGAACCATGGGCAAGTTAATTGCTTCAGTTGGTAAAGTTCTTGAAGAAAAAGGCTATCCCGGACTTACGATAGCCAATATTTCAAAGGCGGCAGGTGTGGACCGTAAGCTCATTAGTTTATACTTTGGATCGCTGGACAAGTTGGTTGAAACTTACATAAGAGGAAAAGACTATTGGCTTTCTGCAACCGTGAACGCTGTTGAATACTTCGGCAATTCGCCTGAGGTGGGATCAAGAGGCTTTTTAGAATCTTTATTATTAAATCAATTCGAAGATTTTCTTACAAATACTGAAATGCAAAAGATATTGGCCTGGCAGATTTGTGAAGAGTCTGTACTCATGTCTGAGATGTCTCAGGAACGGGAAAAGATGAGTGCGCTATTCTTCGCTTTTGCGGATAAAGAACTTCAAGGTAAGGATCTCGACTTGAGGGCTGTCGTAACTATTCTCGTTGCAGGTATTTATTACATCGTCCTTCACTCGGCGCATACAAAAAGTACCGTTTGTGAAATCGATATCTCAACGCCAGAAGGATTGGACAGGATCAAAAATTCAATTAAGAACATCTTGGGATGGGCTTATAATTCGGTGGAACAGCCTGTCGCTTAACCCAATGCTCCAATCATAAAGCCGCCAGAAAATTTCAGAATTAATAAGGACATAAGGTCTCAGGTTACTGGAGAATTCGTTCTTATTCTTTTTCAGCGCTTTGTTCGTCAATGAATTCGCCGACCGCACGATCGTCTAATCGGGCTACGACCTTAAACGCATTATAGATCTGATCAACCGAATATTGATGCTCCTCCAAAGTTTCAAAAAACACTTCATTTAGCGTCTTTACCATGTTTTGGATCTGATCGTAGGATTGAAGTGTAGTGATCGTAAATCTTATCCCCGAATGATTTTTGGATACAGCGGGAAATACCCCGATGTTCAGCAAAAATCCGCGTTTGATCATCCTTTCCATAATGGTATATGCTAGCTCGGCTCTTGATGTGCCAACGAAGAATATTCCGGAATCAAAATTCGAAATTAGCGGCAGTGAGGTTTCTCTAAATAAGGCGCTTGCATATTTTATCCTATTTGCCAGTTCTGTCTGTAGCTCCGAGATTTCGTCAGTTAAGTGGATCTTTGCAGATGCTACCGCAGCACCTAAGGTCGCCGGCTGCAACGGACCGGAGGAATTGAATGGAGCCCCACAGGCACGCACCCTTCTGGCTAACTCCTTATTCGGAAAAACCAAAATACCGCCGCCTGTAGCAAAGGCTTTGGCCATCGATGAGGCTACGATCATCCTATCGTGTATAGTATGGTTGCTGAGTATATATCCTTTTCCATTTTTGCCTAATATACTCATACTATGTGCATCGTCTATGTAAGTATGAAATGAAGGATAGGACTCTAACAAATTAAAGATCTCATCAGCCGGGCAGCGGTCCCCAAACATGGAATAGATGCCGTCTGCAAAATACCAAACGCGCTTGTATGTTTTTTGGAGTGTTTCGATGCGTTCCTTGAGCAAATCTAACCGATTATGTCGAAGGACTTCAAAATGAATTGGCCAATTTGCTCTAAATACGTTGATACCGCTCAATACCGAATTATGGAGTTGTTGATCAGCGATCACAGCATCTTCTGAATCCAAAATTACGGGTATGGCAGACAAGTGTGCAAGGGTGGTGGTAGGCGCAATAATGGTGGGGGCTTCGAAAATCTCACTCATCAACTCTTCTAATTCCCTATATAGTTCGATGGAAACATAGGCTCTTGATTCGGAAAACTGCACGCCATATTTCTCTACAGCAGCTATTGCCGCACGTTTTAAACGCTCGTCATGTTCTAATCCTAGATAGCTACAAGAGGTAAAGTTCACTAATGCTGAGTCATTGATATGGATGAGGTTGTCGGTTGTTAAATCACCTTCCTGAGTTAAATGAAGTATCCCTCTTTTAACGCCTTCAGAAATGCTCTGATCGATAGCGCTCATAAAATTATAATGGTTCATGGCTTTGTATTTATATTAATGTTCTCCATTAAAGTTATCGATTTTCCTAATAAAAAGTAGTGCTATTTTTCGTTATTTGACATTAGTCTATAATTTTTCTAGAGTTAGACAAATCAAAAGCACATACTTTCCTCGACAGGCAAAATGTTGTCAATAACCCATTGCCAATCTATATAAATCATTATCTTTGGATAAATTATTCTGCAAAAAATCTCAATGGACAATCAGCTAAAGGATATATTCTTTCAATTGCTACGAATAGGATTATGGGGAGAGGGAACCTTATCGGTGGATCGACCAATGACTATCGATGATTGGAACAAAATATATCGTTATGCGATCAACCATACTATCGAAGGTTTAATTTACGATAGCTTCTCGTTTTTAGAAGAAAATCAGCTTCCACCGCAATCGCTGCGTCTAAAATGGGCGGTTAGGGTCGATCAGATTGAAAGACACAATGCCAAGATGAATAGTGTCATAGCCGAGCAGTTTACTACTTTCAGTGCGCATGGTATCCGTCCCATATTACAAAAAGGCCAGGGCGTTGCTTCTTATTATCGAGTACCTAACCATCGGATCAGTGGGGATATTGACTTCTGTTTCGAAGATAATGGTTATACTAAGGCACGTAGCTTTTTAAAAGAGAATCATCCAAGCTTCCAGGATACTGCAGGATTCAGCTTGGATTATGATTGGAGAGGTATTCATATTGAACATCACAAAAGGACATTTGATTTTCGCAGTCCGTTGAAAAAAAAATATCTTAATCAGCTTTTAAAAAAATATGAGCATGCAAAGCAGAGCTTGGTCATTAATGGCGTCCAAGTTCGTTTATTAGCACCTGAACTACAGTTGCTTCAAGTCAATATCCACATATTAAAACATCTGATTACTTATGGAATAGGCTTACGTCAATTTTGTGATTCCGCTAGACTTTATTATGCAGTCTCTTCCCAAATAAATAATGAGGCATTACACCAGATCTACGAAAAAACTGGCATCTTAAAATGGATACATCTGCTTCATAAACTTTTGGTCGAAAATTTGGGGCTCCCTAAAAATAAGCTACCCTTTCCTTATCCGGACGATCTTGAAGTGGACTGGATGTTCGACGAGGTATGGTACTCGGGGAATTTCGGATTCAACGACGAACGATTTGAAAATAGCAAAACGACAAAACTTTTTGCTCGTCCAGATTCTCCCAAACGTCTATGGCAAAATTTCAAACGCTATGTCAAATATGCCCCAGAAGAGGCCATCGCTTTTCCTCTGATACATACTTATTCCAAATTTCTGGGCAAGGATAGTGATTAACACGCTGAAGAATATTTTGAGCATATGTAAGTACCCCATTTAATTCCCTGGTTACTACTGCTTAAAAGGCCCGTACCAATTACATTCGCTTTTAAAAACGATCTCTGACTTGTTTTCATTAATAAATAGCTTTATGAATAAGAAAACCAGCATAAGCATGCCTTACGCTAGTTTTTTATATCCCTCTATTACTTTCTAAATTGTTACTTTATTGTATTCTTAAATATCTATTGATATCGTCAACAGATTTATTTTTCGCCTTAAGCTCTTGATAATTAAAAGATTTTACTAGTATCCAAAGTGAATTACTGGAAAAAGAACCGCTTTCGTAACTAACACCGGAAATTTGAAATTTATATTTAGAATTTATAGTGCTCGATGATACCAATATCCTTTCCACCTTAGCATCATAAAACACAGGAGGATTGAGCCCTGATGCAATATAATCGAACATACAAAATTTATTGGGTTCACCTATAAGCTCTTTCCAATCATTAAGACTAATATTTTTATCAAGTCCCCGCGATGATGTTGATGCTGAAGCATACATCACATAATATGTAGTATTGCTATTTCCAGGAAAAATATATTCTTCCGATGATGTTGTAAAAATATTGTTTGTTCGAATCAAATTTTTATTCCAATCGGGCTTAATAATATAAGTAGACACACTATTTTCAATATCGGATTTTAAACTCACTGGACTACCCCAACCAGCAGTTGTTTTAGGCCCATAAATAGTCATCTCTTTTAAATTAATATAAAAGTCCCCATTTTTACCTAATGTTCCTAAAGGGGCTACTTGACCTGAAAGAATAGTCGCACCCGGGGTTCCGGGGGTTCCGGGAGTTCCGGGAGTTCCGGGAGTTCCGGGAGTTCCGGGAGTTCCCTTTAAATTAAATGGCTCACCCCATCCCTCGCTTGATTTGGGCCCATACAAATCACCATTAGAAAGGTTCAAATAAAAATCACCATTCGCTCCAATTGCGGTAGTCGGAGCAGCTTTACCACTATAAATAGTATTTCCATTAACCCCATTTATTCCTTTTTCTCCTGGTTCACCTTTTTCACCAGCTTCGCCTTGAGGTCCAATCGCGCCGTCTTTCCCACATCCTATGAGAAAAAAAAGCATCGCAAATAAAAAAAAATTTTTCATCATTATATTTATAATTTCCTCAAATATACTTAATTATCCGTACAAATAAAATCAGAAGATTAGACGAAATATATGTAAACTAATTAAAAAGTCCTTGCTAGATTAATTCGAGAAGGACTTTTATATTTTTTAGATTCTATTAATCGGATGGAGAGGCTCAGAAATCAAGATAAATACTCTCATCTACAACTTTCTTAACTGGCCACAATCGTTGTGGATAGTGTCCATCTGCAATCAACTGTTGTATACTTTGCTGCACCTGTTCTTTATCTTCTTTGTACGTTACCCCAAACCATTTTGCATCTGTGGGTAGCACGGAGAAATTGGCTAAGCCCTGCTTAACCATATAGTCTGGTAGGTCTGGAATAAAGAACTCTGCTTTAGGGTTTTCGTAATTTTTCTCGACGAAACCAGGGAATAACGCACGGGCAACCTCAAAGATCTTGGGTGTGAACCCCCAAAAATTCATCGAAACACGTGTATTATTTGGTAAGATTGTTTCATCTTCCTGCTGCGCATAAACAATGCTACCCTCTTTACGGTAGATATTAGTGCGTTCGGTAACACTTTGTAAGTGATCTGTCGCGTTGACTTCACATACCCCCCGGGATACATAGCCAAAATCAGACAATGTATTTCCTACTTCAAATCCGACCAGAGCCATTTCTTGATCAGTGGCTCTTTCCTTTAGAAAATCAGCCATCTTCTGGAATGCATCGTAACCATAGAAATCATCTGCATTGATCACACAAAATGGACGATCTACAGCCGGCTCAGCACTCATTACGGCATGTCCCGTACCCCATGGTTTCTGACGTTCGACTACGCGGTCTACACCAAATTTACGTAAATCAAAATCTTGGTAAACGTACTCGACTTCAACTGTATCAGGAAGTTTGTCACCTACATTACTCTTCATAACGTCCAAAAATTCCTCACGAATCACAAAAACGACTTTACCGAAGCCAGCACGTATTGCATCGTAAATGGAATAATCAATTATTTTTTCGCCAAATGGGCCAAAGCTTTCAACTTGTTTAGCTGAACCATAACGGCTTGCCATCCCAGCAGCCAGGATAACCAGAATTGGTTTTTGGTTATTCTCTTTGTTATTTATCATTGTTTGAATTGTTATCAATAAAAAGACTTTATTCTACTGTGACAGATTTTGCAAGATTACGCGGCTTGTCAACATCCACTGCGCGTTCGACACCGATGTAATAGGATAGTAACTGTAATGGAATTACAGATAATAAAGGAGCCAAAATCTCATCGGCCTGAGGAACGACAATATAATCTTCCGCCAATTCAGCAGCCTGCGTATCACCCTCAGAAACCACTGCGATCAAACGTCCCTTGCGTGCTTTAATCTCCTGCATATTGCTCACAATCTTCTCATAAAAAGGATCTTGCGTTGCAATAAATACCACCGGAAGCGTTTCATCCACCAAAGCAATCGGGCCATGCTTCATCTCTGCAGCAGGATAGCCTTCAGCATGGATATACGAGATTTCCTTCAATTTCAGTGCCCCCTCTAGGGCGATTGGAAAGTTGTATCCTCTACCTAAGTATAAGAAATCTGAAGATTCGCGATATTTATCAGCGATAGTCCGTATCGTTGCTTTTTGTGTTTTTAATATCCAATCGACTTGCTCAGGGATCTTTGCAAGCCCTTCAATCAATGTTTTAAAGCGTTCATCCGATATTGTCCCTTTTAATTGAGCCAAGCGTAGCGCAAAAAGCTGCAATACGACCAACTGTGCCGTAAAAGCTTTGGTGCTTGCCACACCGATCTCCGGTCCAGCGTGTGTATACGCACCTGCGTCCGCTAAGCGTGCAATAGAAGAGCCTACGACATTGACAACACCAAATATCGTCGCACCTTGCTTTTTAGCTGTCTCCAGCGCAACTAGCGTATCAGCTGTTTCACCGCTTTGAGAAATAGCCAGGATGACATCATTCTCATCAATGATTGGATTGCGGTATCTAAACTCAGAAGCATATTCTACCTCAACATTCACCCGACACAGTTCCTCAATAATATACTCGGCAACTAAGCCCGCGTGCCAGCTCGTACCACAAGAGACAATAATAATACGACGTGCTTTCAGTAATTTATCAGCGATACTATCTAAACCGCTTAATGTAACACGTAACTGCTCGGCATCTAAGCGGCCTCTGAAAGAATCAAAAATTGTCTGGGGTTGTTCAAAAATTTCCTTCAACATGAAATGTTCATAGCCGCCCTTTTCAATCGCTTCAAGATCAAGATCCAGCCGTTGTACAAAAGGCGTGATCGTTTCGTTGCCATAGTTCTTAAGAATCAATTCATCTGGGCGTACGATGGCCATTTCATAATCATTGATATAAACGACATCTTTTGTATAAGCCAGCATCGGTGAAGCATCTGAGCCCAAGAAGTGGCCTTTTTCCCCTACACCAATCACTAAAGGAGATCCTTTCCGGGCAGCAATTATTGTATCCGGTAATTGCGGATCGATGAGTAAGATCACATAAGCTCCTGTAACTCGCTTGAGCGCGATTCGCACGGCTTCTTCTAGTGAGCAGTTATTATTAATTTGGATATCCTCGATAAAATTAACGAGTACTTCGGAATCTGTATCACTTTTAAAATCATATCCTTTTTGAACTAAATCAGCTTTTAATTGACCATAATTTTCAATAATGCCATTATGGATCAATGCGATCCTTCCCGAGTCCGATAAATGCGGATGCGCATTTCGGTCACAAGGTTCACCATGTGTTGCCCAACGGGTATGACCAATACCTACATTTCCACTTAGATTTTTCCCTAGAGCTTCTCGTTCCAGTGCTGCTACTTTACCTTCTTTTTTATAAAGATTGATTGTATTTTGATGTAAAAGAGCTACGCCAGCGCTATCATAGCCGCGATATTCGAGCCGCTTTAGGCCATCAATAAGAATTGGATAGGCCTCTTCCTGGCCTACATAACCAACGATTCCACACATAAAAATTTAAGTTTAATTAAAAATAAGTGATTTCTGTTTGTTTGCGTTAAGCTGTCGCCAGCTCAAACCTGTCTACCTAGACAAAATATATGCCAAGTGTCCGAATGACACGTTAACAAATCGTAAAATTTCTAAAAAGGGAAGACCTTCTCTGGGGAACAGAAAAGGTCTTTGCTTGCTTAATAATTCTTTTATAATTTTTCGGAATTTGCTTCCTCTTCGACCTTCTCTTCTTTCACTTTTTCTGTCTTAGACTGATTTTGCAGTTCCGTTTGGGATTGATTTTGCTGCTCCTGCATTTTAGACTGGTTGCCCTCCAATTCTTCCGCTTTCACACCTTTTGGATTACTCCACAATTTCTTCTTGTAAGCATCCAGTTTTTCCTCTACTTTCTTACCATCTAATTGTTGCGCTCCATTTTCAGCTTCCTTTACATTTTGTAACATACCTGGAGATGACTCGCGTACAATTGTGCTGGCAAATTTATTCTGTACAAAGAAATCGTCCATGGTCATATCATAAAGCCCTTTGTCTGGATCAGAAATATCCACTTGTACCAGGCTGTAGCGCAATTGGGGGAAATAAAGCCAAAAAGCCGGTGTAGCACCTACTGATTCGGCCAACTCCGCTGAAGTGGTAATATTCATTAGCGGAGCAACACCAATAATGCGTGTCTCCAATCTACTGCGTTGTTTGTCGAAAAAGATATCTTCTTTCACCCTAAATTTTGTCACACGAGCAGGATCAAACTCATTCAGCGCCATTTTGGAGTCAATCTGGTTCCCTTCATCATCAAAGATTGGGACTAACACGCTGTCCGCAAAACGAGCCATCCCCTCTTGCGCGCTTAACCGTCCTTTAAAAGAATCATCATCAGGGCTATAAAGAGAAAGCTTTCCCTTTTCGATCGCTTTCATCACGACCTCTATGAGGGAATTACCTGGAATAGCCAGTATATTATTTTTTTCATCCTTCAGATCAATATCACGCCATACCCGTTTATAGAAGCGGATATTCTTTTTGTTCACCTCTGGATAAGCGAAAGGAACAGCGTCTTCCATACTATTGGCCTGATAAAATCCGTCTGTGGTAGGGATAGTATCGGGATTAATTTCCCCTGATTCAACCGGAATCCCGGAAATTACGTTATTTAACGTATCCTGTTGTCGAGGAACTGTATCTATTGTCGTCTCTTGCTGAGCGAACAACAACCCAACGACCAAGGTCATGGAAGCTGTCATTACTGTTTTCATTTTCATCGTAATCGTGTTTATATTTACAGCCAAGATTAATATTTACGTGTTTTACTTTGTACGGTCGGCATTTCAAATGCGGACATTACACAACGAAAGCCAATATAAGAATGTGGTTCGTAATCCACCGAATAATTACGTGTCTCACTATTCAGCTGCTCGCCATTGTCTTTCCATGAACCACCACGTACAACTTTCCGTTTGAGCGCATCACCGTCCTTCGCATCAGCATCATACAATAATGCAGGATTAAGGTCATTGACAAATACGACTGCCGATGGGCTATAAGCATCCAATGTCCATTCGGAAACATTACCAGCCATATTATAGACACCAAAAGCATTCGGCATATATGATTTAACCGGCAAGGTGAATGTAGCACCATCACGGGAATAAGTACCCTCGCCTTGCTTAAAGTTGACAGCTAATTTCTTTTTACCTTCCGCACCGTCAATGGTCATACGAGAACCTGCTACGGTATCCTGTGGATCCAATTTACCGGATGCAGCATATTGCCACTGAGCCTCTGTTGGTAAACTCAGGCTCAACTGGTAGCCATTGAGGTAAGAGTTTTTTAAAACCGTGGCGGCCATTTGGCTCGCACGCCAATCCGTGAACGCACGTGCTTGTCTCCATGTGACCCCAACAACGGGATAATAATCAAAAGAAGGATGGGAAAAATAATTTGCATCTAATGAAGCTAGCTGTGCATTTGGAAAATCCTTGGTCCAGATATCTTCCACCGGCATGACAGCGACTGAATCCGTCACATAGCCCTTTTTCAGATTACCTTTTGACTGTAAATAAGAGAAGCGATATTTAATCACTTCGGGGTTAAGTGCACGTCGGTTGCCACGCATCTCCAACATTGGCGCAATGCGTTCCTGAATGCTCGGATCATTGCTCTTCCATAACGGAGAAACTTTCTTGACCTTCGCCCAATTAATTCTCCGTTGTCCTACTTGTTCCCCAGCGATCTCTAAAAAGTACTGATCATCCTGTAGGTAATCTGTCACAGCAACAGAATCAGCCACCCAATTGACAAATTCACGGTATTGTTTATTTGTTACTTCAGCTTCATCAATAAAGAATGCACTGACACTGACATTCTTACCCACATTGCCACTATCCAAAGATCCTTTAAAAAGGATTGTTCCTGAAGGAACATAAACCATACCTGGGGGCGCTGGCAGCTTACCGCCACGAAAGGCATTTACTTTAGGTGCTTTATAGATTGCTGAATTTGATTTACAGGCAGAAAAGCCAATTACGATTGCCAAAACACCAATATCCAACAGACGATTTTTATAGACCTGTTTTAATATATTTACCATCATTTGTTATTTTAAATTAGGTTGTTCGATTAGCTTATTTACGATTAAATAAAGCGTATTTTACCCCAACAGAGACAAAACCATATTGGTCATTATTTTTGTTCTTTATACCATCGAGATTATCATTGGTCGTTAAGGTATGCTGATAGTTGACATTGATTGCCCATTGTGGCCCATATAAAGTACGGCCAAAGGGAATGTCTACCCCCACATTCAAGGGAATTACAAAGTGGATTTCGCCAACATCATCTGCCAGCTCGCCTCCTTGACTAGTAATGGCATCAGCATAATTCGGATCTATCTGACTTTTAATTCTGTTTTTCACTAGTCCAGCTCCAGCACCGAGATATACATTTGAAAGAATACGAGAGAAAGTACTTGCGCCTAAGGTATAATTGCTATAATTGTTGGCATGTCCCAAGAATTGTCCTACGCGAACCTTTCCGTTAACGTTTCCCGCGAAATATCTATTTTCAAAATCACTATTATATCCGTTTCCACTAAGTTTTCCTTTTTCACCATGTATTCCGACCGAGATAAAGGGAGTGATCAGATAATCGGCTTCAGCATAGAAAGCAAAATTGCCTTCTACATTTGCTAGATCTGTTAAGTTATAGGTTGCTCCGGCTCCGGCCCCAACGCTAACAGGACGTGAAAATTGAGCTGATAAGGTTCCAATTTTAAAGCATAAGATCGCTAGTAACGTAAATAATAGTTTTTTTCTCATAGTGAGTTGATTAGTATTAAAAATATTACAGTCATAACGGATTGTAATAAAATTTAGTATAAAAAGAAAGCCCCAAATCGACTCTTCGACTTGGGGCTTTGCAATAATGAGGCCAAACTCAATTTTGTATATAGCTATTTTATATTTAAGCGATCCTTAAGATCTTGCCAAACTTTAGCAAAACCAGTTTTCTTCTTCCCCTTATCACCATAGCCATAACCGTAACCATAGCCGTAGCCATAACCCCGGGCAAAGTCTACATCATTGACTACTGAAGCAAGATTTTTCAACTTACCATCGATATACAATTCACGCGGCACCTGTAATAAACGTTTATCCAAGAAATTGACACGTGATACATATAAGGTCAAATCTGCATTATGTGCAATTAATAAAGTATCTGTCACCAAGCTTACTGGTGCCGTATCTACCAGGATATAGTCATAATGCTCGCGTGCATATTTAATGACATCATCAAAGTGCCCATTCATTAATAATTCCGCTGGATTTGGTGCAATATAACCTGAGTAAACCACATCAAAGTCATAGTTACCAGGTTTCTTAATAATAATATTATCCACGTTCATCTCTGGATTAATTAGAAACTGTGTAATTCCTACATTGGTATGTTGTAAGTGAGAAAGCCCTAAATAATCCAACACTTTTGGACTACGAATATCTGCTCCTATCAAAAGTACCCTCTTACCGGACATCGATAAGATTTGAGCTAGATTGGTCGTTACAAAAGACTTACCTTCTCCAGAAATTGTTGAGGTCACAAAAACTACTTTAGAAGTATCTTTTTGATCTGCCCCAAACATAAAGTTCATATTTGTACGTAAAATCCGAAATGCTTCTGCCAAAGAAGAACGGTCATTCAGATGGACAATGGTATCTTCTGCTGTTGGAATCTCTCCAAGTACCGGAATTTTTACAGCATCTTCAATATCCTTACGTGAATGGATTTTATTATCTAATAAAAATTTCAAATACAATATTCCAAAAGGGATTAAAAAGCCCATAATTAATGCTCCTAACAATACAATTGATTTTCTCGGCGAGACAGGCAGACCATTACCGTAGGCAGCATCAATTATCTTCAAATTATCCGGAGTAGCTGCAGCTTTTACCTCACTCTCTTCACGTTTCTGTAACAACAATAAGTAAAGAGACTCTACAATCTGCTGTTGTCTAGATATTTTTTTGAAGCCCTGCTCTTGATTTGGAATGGAACTAATACGGCCTCTAATTTCATTTGACTTACTTTCAATACTATTCAAAGCTAACTTGGTAACACGTTGGTAGTTTTGAAGCGATTGACGAATATTTTTGTCACTCTCTGCGATGCTTTCATTTAAGGAAATTACAGCAGGGTTTTGCTCCGATGCAGATTTCAATAAATCATCACGTTCCAAAACCAATTTATTATATGCTGCGATTGCGGACGCAATTGAAGCATCTTGTAAACCAATATTTGAAGGAATTAGTTTACCCACCTCTTGCTTCTTAAGAAAATCACTCATATGATCCACCAATTGCAACTGTGTACGATATTCCAACACCTTTTTATCATTGTCCGATGCATTATTAAGAAATACTCCAGCCTCAGTAGCCATATCCACCATAGAATTAGCTGACTTAAACTCTGCTGCTTGCTCATCAGCTCCAGATAAATCTTTTGAAATCAACATAAGACGTTTATTGATAAAATCAGATGTTGCCCTAGTCATTCTTAATTTATCATTGGTTAAATCATTATTATAAGTTTCTATAAGTGAATTCAAAATTAATTCAGCTTTTTTACCTAATGAAGATAACATTGAAAAATTAACTACATACGATTGTAACTCCTTACTTGGGGCAATGCTAATTGCCGCTAAATTCATATCTATTGCCCAGTCTTTTGGAATTACATTAATAAGATACTCTGTACCTGGATCGATCCTATTTGCTGCAGTTTTCCTAAAAATCACACTGTTATTCCCGATCTTTGTTACTTTATCAAATATTGAGAACGCATGTTTCCCAGATGTCAAATTAGTAATTTTCAACTGCTTACCATCTTCAGAGCTGACACGCATTCGTATTAATGTAGTATCTTGATCTCCTTGAGGTTCTACAATAAAAGGCATTTCTTTGCCCAAAACCTCTGAAGATCGAATCTTTCCTTTTGTAGAATAAATAACATTCAAATGATGCCGATCAACAACTTTTCTCATTAACCTTCGAGAGTAAAGAACTTCAATTTGATCTGTTACAAATGCCATCCTACTTCCCCCAAACCCGATACTGTTGCTCAATTCAGTAATTCCTGCTAATTCTCCAGCAGAAGCACTACGTTCATCTTTCAAAAGAATTTTGGCGGTTGTATTATATGTTTTCGGCGCATATCTCAAATATATTATAGCAACACCCAAAGCTAATATAATCATTAAAACAAACCACTTCCAATAAAAGGCATATTGTTCAAAAAGCTGACGTAGATTAATCTCACCTTCGCTATCTTGTAGTTGCATATTTCTTTTTTCCATAAACTAAATTAACGGGTCAATACTGATATAACTGTAATTAATAAACTGGCTATCGAAATAATAACATTCGTATTTGCCCCTAACTTGGAATTATTAATCTGCGCCTTATTCGGCTCGACATAAATAACATCGTTTTGTGCTAAATAATAGTAAGGAGAATTTAATGCATTTTGTTGCGTCAAATCCAAACGATGCATTGTCTTTTTCCCATCAACCTCACGAATTAACATTACATTTTCTCGGATCCCACGGACAGTCATATCACCTGCCATCCCCAAGGCTTCTAAAACTGTTATCCGTTCTGTAGGAATAATAAATGACCCTGGTTTAGCAACCTCCCCCAGCACTGAGATTCGAAAATTATTAAAATTCATGTTTACACCTGGATCCTTAATATATTGGCTCAGCTCGACCCTCAATCTTTCAATTGCCTCTACACGGGTTAGCCCTGCAATATGAACTTTACCCAACATTGGAAGAGTTATATTTCCTTGCTCATCAACAGTATAAGTAGGCCGCAACGCCATATCGACAGATTGACTCAAATTATTACTCATCATTGAACTCATCGGGTTAAATGGAGCCGTAACTTTCGGATCTGCCGCAGTTACTACGATAGTTAAGATATCATTGATTTGAATCTTAGGTACGTATTGTTCATATAAAGTATTTATCTGCGTCGAATCTTGTTGCAAATAGACCATATTCTTGCGTGAACCGCAAGAGCTAAACATCATTAACATTGCAACAAACAAGGCCAGTGATATACCATATTTCGGGAATAATCGCATGCGCATATATATATTAAAATTTAATTTCGGACAAAAATATATTTTTTTATTCAAATTCTGTTTAAAAATGCCATTTAAAACAACAAACACCTGTCATCAAAAGCCATGCCCAAAAGTATTGAAGTTCACACATGTTTGATTAGGATCTCTAAAATATCCTAATTCAACTACGGTTGATATCTTGTAAAATATTCTGAAGGCCAAGTATAATCATCCAAGGGAGCATTTGTAATAAGATGATCCGCATAAACCAATAGCTCACTGTCTGGCTCTAGAGCTCTAAAAGCTGTACCATACCCTGCGGGCACATTTAACACCTGCATTTCGGCTGCTCTCAATATTTTCTTTATTACATGGAGAGATGGATCTGGCATTTCCCAATTGTCAATTTGTACTAAATTAATAGAAAAGGCACCAGAAAGCACATAAAACCAACGTTGTTCAATCCGATGAGCACGCCAACCACGAATTAGATCTGTATCTAAATTTTTAATAATATAAAACCTTTTTACCAAGGCCATATCAAAATCATTCACAAATCGAATTTGACCTCTTTCGTCTTTAGCCACCCCTCCATGTATAACACCTAATTCATTCATAATCATTACTGTTTAAGATATCTTTTAATTATATAAGTTTTTAATAGCAGATAAACAACGCTCAACACGCTTATTAAAGCAGTCGAAAAAATCAATTTTACTTGTAAAGTTTGATCTGCGAATAGAAACACCATGTAGCCTATACCAAACTGGAAGGCTCCGTAAAGAAAAGAAATCAATAATTTATTTGCTCCAGCCTCATTGCCCAAATATTGGTACAAATGCGAGCGGTGCGCCTCAAAAATATTTTCTTTGCGTGCTATACGTCTAATAATTGTCCATACAGCATCTATCCCATATACGACCAAAAATAAAATATAGATCAGATTGCCTGTTTGTAGGATTAGCAAGCCTAAGGCAAAAAGAAGGATATAGGCGATAGTTACAGAGCCTACATCTCCGGCAAAACATTTTGCTTTGATTCTAAAATTAAAAAAAGCAAAAACCGTCACACCTATTAAAGAAAAAAACAACAAATCATCTTCAATAAATTGTTTGGTTTGATTTACAATTAATAGTAAACTGCCTACGACCAAACTATAACATGCAGTCATACCATTAATACCATCCATAAAATTGTATGCATTAATAACCCCAACGACGACGACAAACCCACCTAACAAATAATACCAAGACATATCAAATAGGTCTAACTGATACGCCATAAGAAGCACGGATGTAAAATGTATTAATAGCCGTATTTTATTAGACAAAGTAAAAACATCATCTAAAAAAGAGATTAGTGCCATCAATGTCAATCCAAGAAAAAAATATGGATATTGAAACCCTGATGAAATAAAATACACCAAGGCAGCAAGATAAAAAACAATGCCGCCACCTCTTAACGTAATTGAAGAATGTGATGATCGCTCATTTGGCTTGTCAATAATATTAAAACGATCCGCTACTTTGAAGTAAAGAAGTTCCAATATAAACATTGCAATCAGGACTAAGATATAAGTCATTTATTATAATATAATTTATATGGTTGATTTAATTAATACTACGACCGTTTACAGAGATATAAGAATATCCTTTTTTTTCATCGAATGATTCTATTGTTTTTTTTATACCTAATGAAGCAGTTAATGGTAAATTCTCTATATCTAACAATTGTTTAATTTTACTATTAGAAACCAATAAATTACTTGTCATTTTTTTCAATCGACTACTATTCAATGGAATAGGAATAAACTCCCCTAATTTTGCAATGATCCTCACAAAAAATTTCGGCAGTGTCAAATCGGGAGATTCTTTTCCAGTGACATCTTTTATTATCGCTATAATTTCCTTAGTTCCAACAGGCTCATTATCAGATATATGATATATTCCTGTATCTAATTTCTCCTTATTTTCTATAATTTTCTGAATGAAAAAGACAAAGTTATCAATACAAATAAAAGAACGAATATTATCGAAAGCGGCAAGTGGATATGGTATACCTTTTGAAATAAATTTATACAACAAGCCCAAATTTCCCTTATCCCCTGGCCCATGAACCATAGGAGGGCGAAGAATAATTAACTTTTTATCTAATGGAATTTCCTGCATTAGTAACCATTCTTCTGCTTGACGCTTCGATTGTCCGTACCAAGAAACTGGATGACATTCGTCATCTTCACTTAAAGGATGAGCTGCTTCGAACTCTTCTACAGATGCAATCGAACTCACATGAATCATCAATTTAGCAGAAGACTTGGTAAATTCAGTAAAAATATGCTTGGTCAATTCAACATTAGCATGATAATAGTCACGCTCATTCGATTCCCTTGCATGATCATGTGCTTTTCCGACTAAATTAACTATTGTATCGACATTATCTACAGCCAAATTCTTTTCCCAATCATGATTCCGCAAAGATATACCAACAGAATTTTGCAGTGAATGAATTAAGTTTTTTCCAATAAAACCTGAACTGCCTAATATAAGAGTAATCATACCTTTTTTAATTTTTCTTTGTAGAAACTTATTAGTTTGTCCCAAAATATTTGCTGATCAAAATTTTGCTCCATATTGTATCGAGCACTCTGAGAAAGTTTTTTCCGGAACTCCGGATTTAAATACAAAGTCTCACATTTATTTAAAATTTCTACAGAACTTTTTGGCTCAATTAAAACTCCAGTAACATTATTTTCAATAATCTCATTACAACCATTAATATTAGTAGCAATACATGCTAAATTCATGGCTGCCGCCTGCATTAATGATTGAGGAAAACCTTCTCTATAACTCGGAAACACAAATATATCAGATATCGCTAAATAAGGTCGAATATCGTCTTGGTGTCCCACTGCAATAATATTTTTATTTGAACTGAGCAATTCTAATGTTTCATCCTCTAATGGATTTAATTCTTCAACAGGTCCAACGAGTATAAGTTTAACATTCTTATACCTATTATTCAACAAACAGAAAGCTTTTATTAATTCGTTTACTCCTTTATAGTAAGCTAGCCTACCAACAAAACTGTAAACGACATCATTTTTTTCAATTTTTAGGCTACGGCGAAAATTCTCACAAAAAGAAGAGTCAAACAAGTATGGATTAAAATAGGTCAGGTCTATTCCATTAGAACTACCTTTTCCAATAACATGGAGTTTATCTCCTTTATAAATTTCCTTTTCAATAAATTCTTTTTGCCTAAAAGAGTTAGGTAAAATATAATTAGCACAAAAATAAGTAAGCTTTTCTACCAAAATTAATACTCTCCTCTTTAAACCTCTAGTTTCGGTCAATGGTAGGCCTGCTACAGTATGTATTTTTAAAGGAATGCGGCATAACCAGGCTGCCAACATACCAACAATACCCGCTTTTGGTGAATGGGTATGCACAATATCAGGCCTTAATTTTCGAATAATTTTAATTGCAGCTAATAACGAAAAGAAATCTCTGATAGGATTTAATGTCCGAGTCAGTTTTAACTCACAATAGTCAACCTTTTCTCTTTCTTGTATTACCTTAATTCTGTCATCTTTACTGCATGCAATAGTAATTTCAATATCTCTTTCTCCAATATACCTTAACTGGTTTTTTAACAAAAGATCTAATGAATGTGATACCGTTGTTATTCTTAATAATTTAGTCATAAATGTGGTTTTTCTTAGTTTAGATACAAACGTTATTGTAGAACTTAGGTATACAATACGATCTTTGATTTTATCTCACACCTAATTTAATAAGCTGCTTAAAAGTAAGTATTAGAACAATAGTCAACCTTAATTTTAAAATTATAAAACTTTATTTTAACACTATTCTTATATATCATCTATAATTCTTCATTTTTAATAGTCACATAGTGTACTCATCTCTATCATTTATAGCTTTCATCTTAATAATGACATATTTATTAACTTCCTTTACTATTTGATGAATCCACAACAGAATACTTACCTTTGAGATTCAAAAACCACTTTTCGAAATAAAAATAACTTATGTGGGCCACAAGCAATGTGACAAAAAAAACAAATAAAAAAACTCCAATTACATCTAAATAAATTGATTCAAATACATTAAATTTTAAATATTTATGAGCTAATATTATAACAAGAGGGTGGTAAACATAAAGTCCAAATGACAATTTTCCAATATAAGAAAAACCTCGATTTTCCAAATTTATTAACCTATTCTTCACATTTATTTGTCCAATTATGATGATAATGGTAACAATTTCCACCACAAATACTTCTAAAATAGAGTTTATAAAATGAAATTTGTCTAAAATCAATAATAAAAGAATAGACCAGGCAACAACTTGGGCCCACTTTAGATTGACAATTTCTATTATTTTATATCTACTTTGGACTAAATAAGCACCCAAAGCGCCCAATGCCATGCAATCAAATCTATTCACCAACGAGAACAATGCTAAGGTTGAGAATGGGACAATTGCCCATATAAAAACACGTAGCAATGAAAGAAGAACTATAAAATAAAAAACTTTGGACAAAAATTTTCCTTTTACAAACAGTAAAAACATAAACGGCCAAAAGAGATAAAATTGTTCCTCAATACTTATAGACCATAAATGATCCATTCCCGCATAACTCTGTTTCATAACAAATGGAACGTTCGCTAAAAACGTTAAATAATATGTAAGGTTATAATCTAAAGTCATTTCATCTCTTAAAAAAAATAAAGTAAGGAAAAGATAGAGGAAATAAAGCGGCCATATTCGCAGGATTCTCCTAATATAGAATTTCCGGATATCGATCGTATTAGTCTTTTCAAATTCCTTTAGCAATAGATATGTAATTAAGAAACCACTTAAAACAAAAAACATCGTGACTCCGTGCTCCCCTAAAACCCAGCTTTTCGCTTTTCCATTCTTTGTAAAACCAAACAACGAATATGCTCCAAATCCAAATGCCTCCAATGCCAGATTTATATGAGAAAATATAACTCCTAGCGCTGCTATTGTTCTTATTCCATTTAATCCTGGTAAAAATATTACTCTATTAGCCATTTTTATGAAAATGTTTCTATTATTATCATTTTGTTAGTGATTTTCTTATGTTACAATCCATATATCTATTTATCAACTTTTAGCGATAATTCGTATATCCCAAATAGACTCAGCGAAGATCATAAATAATATCTGCTTTAAAGTTTTAAGCCTTAAAGTAAACACTATTTTTCCAGATATCGCTATGATAATAATCGAAATAATTATTGAAATATATAATTAAGCTTAAACATTAGCCAATTTTTGATACTTGATCATTTCCATATTTATAAACGTCTATGTAACGATCAACCATTTTCTCAATTGAGTATTCACGTGATCTAATTAAACATTTCTCGCTGATCTCTATAAAAAAATCGCTGTCCTTTCCCAAAAGCAAAATTTTCTCAGCAAGATCTTTAGAATTCCCAACCTGAAAAAGTAGTCCAGCACCCTCCACAATATCGCTAACTCCCTTTACATCACTTGCGACTACTGGTATCCCCATAGCCATTCCTTCTACCGCTACCAAGGCAAATCCTTCATACTTTGATGAAACGATCACAATATTAGCATCACTAAACAATTTCGGTATATCATAGCGATTTCCCAAAAATTCAACTCTGCCCTCAAGCTGCAAGGATTTCACTAATTCTTCGGCTCTGCTTCGTAATGGACCATCACCCACTAATAATAATTTATATTGCTGGGGTAAAAGTTTCATCGTTTCTATAACAGTGATTTGGTCTTTTGGATAACGAAAACTTGCAACTTGGATTAATGCAATAGCTCCCCCAGTAGAAGGTTCGTGCTTAGCTAGAGAATAATTATCTCTAGAAAATTGCTCTAGATCAATACCATTATTAATCACTCGGACCTTATTTGGGGTATTAATATGGTTGTTTAATTCCTCTTTTGTTCCTTCTGATATACAACCAATAAATTCTACTTTTGAATAAATATAGCGATCTACATATTTTAATATTGGATGGGATCTTCTCCTATTATTTGTACTATGTTCTGTAAAAATAAT
>Ga0308158_10000565_pt1 | contig 55278 bp, 57 predicted proteins | sample PhyBR2_FD_201038 | JGI IMG/M metagenome (GOLD analysis project Ga0308158, IMG submission 201038) | Phyllosphere microbial communities from UC Gill Tract Community Farm, Albany, California, United States - DLSLB.R2 | ecosystem: Host-associated > Plants > Phyllosphere > Unclassified | place: USA... | reverse complement strand
CGCCTTTTATTTTGTTCCGAACGGGTTCTGGCCCCCATCGTCTAGCGGCCTAGGACACCGCCCTTTCACGGCGGCGGCACGGGTTCGAATCCCGTTGGGGGTACGCAAGGAACTGGTCAAGCAGGCTGAAAAAGTCTGGTAGGCTGGAAGCCTTGAAAAAAGCGGTAGAGATACTGCAAAAGCAAGAAACGCAAGGCCCTGTAGCGCAGTTGGTTAGCGCGCCGCCCTGTCACGGCGGAGGTCGCGGGTTCAAGTCCCGTCAGGGTCGCTCTGATTGTTGGAAGAGATTCCGGCTGTCATGGTGACTAGTCACCTAGGCTCTGTAGCTCAGTTGGTAGAGCGTTCGACTGAAAATCGAAAGGTCACCGGATCGACGCCGGTCGGAGCCACCACTGGGAAGCATCAGTTCTTCGGAACTGGTGCTTTTCTGCTTTAACACCGGTTCGGGCAACCTTGACAAAGCTTCGCGACTGCCCCTGACGCGGCCTTCCGCCACGTAGGAGTGTCCGCCCTGTGGCTAACGCAACATCGCAGCCACCGTCGAAAGAAATCTTTGGGCACCCCACGAAACATTTGACCCCTGCCGACGGGGTGTGGCACGCGCGCGCAATGGCTTGCGTAAGCGCTTGCACTCTACTGGGCGGTAACCGGTTCCGGCTCCCGAAACAGGGTTTGAAGTGCTCCCTCCACCCCGTCTACGGTTGAGCGCGGCCGGAGGACAGCATGCTTTCCATCGGCCGGACAGGCCCTACCCAGGCCTGAACCCCCACAACACAACGGCGTCCCGGATGACGCCAGAGGTGTTGCCGGGGCCGCGGTTGGTTTCGGGGTTATGGGCACACGCCCGCCTTCCACGAAAAGTTACAACTCCGCGAGAAGAGCAAGACATGCACAAGCACCCCCAACACCGGCTGCTGCGGTGGCGCACCGGCGCCGCAGCGCTGGCGGCAACCCTGGCCGCCTCGGCCTTCCTGGCCGTCTCCGCGGCACAGGCCAACGAGCCTTCCGACCCGCCTGCCGTCCAGCAGATGCCGGCCCCCGCCCCAGGCTTCCCCCTGCCCACGCAGCACACGCAGCAGGCCTTCGACCCGGCGTCGGACTTCACCTCCAAGTGGACCCGCGCAGACGCCCGGCAGATCATGGCACAGAGCGACTCCACCGTCGCCCCGGGCGCGAACTCCATGAGCCCGGACGTCACCATGCCGGAAATCCCGCAGGACTTCCCCGCCATGAACGACGACGTCTGGGTCTGGGACACCTGGTCCCTGACGGACGAAAACGCCAACCAGATCAGCTACAAGGGCTGGGACGTCATCTTCTCCCTGGTCGCTGACCGGCACGCCGGTTACGGCTTCGACCAGCGCCACTGGAACGCCCGGATTGGCTACTTCTTCCGGAAGACCAACGCGGACCCGGCCAAGGACAAGTGGAACTACGGCGGACACCTGTTCCTGGACAACACCTCCATCGGCAACACCGAATGGTCCGGTTCCACGCGCCTGATGCAGGGCAACCACGTGAACGTCTTCTACACGGCCACCACGTTCTACGATGTGGCCGAGCGGAACGCCGGCGGCGGCGGAATCGCCCCGGACGCTGTGATCGCCAAGGCGCTGGGAAACATCCACGCCGACCAGAACGGCGTCACGTTCGACGGGTTCCAGCACACCAAGCTGCTGGAACCGGACGGAAAGATGTACCAGACCAAGGCGCAGAACGCCGGGTTCGCATTCCGCGACCCCTACACGTTCGTGGACCCGGCCCACCCCGGGAAGACGTACATGGTCTTCGAAGGCAACACCGCAGCAAAGCGCGGCGACTACCAGTGCAAGGCCGAGGACCTGGGCTACCGCCCCGGTGAGCCCCATGCGGAAAGCGTCACCGACGTCCAGAACAGCGGCGCCTACTTCCAGACAGCGAACGTGGGGCTGGCAGTGGCGGACAACAAGGACCTGACCAAGTGGTCCTTCCTTCCGCCCATCCTTTCCGGCAACTGCGTGAACGACCAGACGGAGCGTCCGCAGATCTTCATCCAGAATGAAAACGGCAAGAACAAGTACTACCTGTTCACCATCAGCCACCAGTTCACCTACGCGGCAGGCATGCGCGGTCCCGACGGCGTGTACGGCTTCGTGGGCGACGGCATCCGCTCGGACTACCAGCCGATGAACAACAGCGGCCTGGCCCTGGGTTCGCCCACGGACCTGAACCTTCCGTCCGAGTCCCCGGAGGCACCCACCCCGAACCAGAACGGCCGGCAGTTCCAGGCATATTCGCACTACGTGCAGCCCGGCGGCCTGGTGCAGTCCTTCATCGACAACGTCAACGGCGTCCGCGGCGGCTCCCTGTCACCGACCGTGAAGATCAACTTCCGCAACGGTGTGTCCCAGGTGGACAGGAACTTTGGCCGGAACGGCCTGGGCCCGTTCGGCTACCTGCCCACCAATGTAAGGGTTGGCGGCGAAGGCCTCTACAAGTAGGTCCTCACGCACCAGCGGCTGGTCGCCGCACGTGATCCAGGCGGGGAGCCCCCAGGGGCTTCCCGCCTGGTTCCTTTTAACCGGCGCGGAATTACCCCGGCACGGAACGCCATTTGCGATGCGGCCCGCCCGCGGGGTTTTCCAGCCCATGTGCCGCAGCCTGGTTATAGGGTGGAACCAACAGAAGGGGGAGTGCCTGATGGAATACCAGAACCCGCAACCCGTGGTGCCAAGCCGTCCTGCCGCCAGTCCGGCTCCCGGTCCGGGACGGACCGTAATTTCCGAGACCGCCGTGGCAAAAGTGGCGGGGATCGCCGCGCGCTCGGTCCCCGGCGTCTACTCCCTCGGTTCGGGTCCGTCCCGTGCCCTGGGCGCCATCCGTGATGCGGTCGGAAGTTCCGATCATGCCGCCGGCGTCCATGCGGAAGTGGGCGAAACGCAGGTAGCCGTGGATATCACCCTGGTGGCCAGCTACGGAACGCCCCTGCACGCCCTGGCCAATGATGTCCGGGCCGCCGTTTACCGGGCAGTTGAAGAACTCGTGGGGCTGCAGGTTATCGAGGTGAACGTCGAAATCACGGACGTCTACGTGCCGCCGCCCGTCAAGACCACCGCGCCGGTTGCTCCCGAACGGGAGGCGCTGCTGTGAACCTCACCGTTGCAGGCACGGCCGTGGGCGCGTTCGTGGCATTCATGTCCCTGCAGTTCGGCCTGTGGGGCTTTCTCGTTTCCCTTCTTTTCATGGCCATCGGGGCGCTCCTGGGCCGTGCGGCCGAAGGCAAGCTGGACCTGCGCGGCATATTCGATGCCATCACCGGCCGGCGCTCCTCCTCATGAGCTCGCCCGCGCCCGTTGTGCGTGGGCAGGCGCTCAGCGGCCATAACCGGATCAGCACCCAGGCGTTGACCAGCCTTGCCAAGGCGGCTGCGGCGCAGGCGCTGGGAGTCGACGCCCAGGACGTGCGCGCGGACTGGACGGACGACGACGGCCTGCTGGCCTTGTCCCTCGTCACTCCCATCAGCATCCCGCCCTTGCAGTCCGTGGTGCTGGACGCTGCCAGGGTCGAGACCGCCGGCGGATCCATCTGGGACCGCACGGTGAAGGCCAAGGAAAGCATCCTGGCGAGGGTCTCGGAACTTAGCGGCTCGCAGTTGAGCCGGGTGGATATCCGCGTCAGCGGGGCAAAGATCAGTACAGGAGGGCGGGTACGGTGAGCAGCAGCGTGGAAAGCCGCCGGGCCAACAGCGGATCCCGGAGAAGCAACGGCCCGGACATGCGCAGGGTGGTCTACCGCGAAACCCATTCCTCCAGGGCCGTGGTGTCGGTCGTGGCCGCCGTCCTGGTCCTGGTGCTGGCTGGCTACGGCGTCCTCGAGTCCGGCGTTCACGCCGTGGGGCAGCCCGCCTGGTTGATCGAGCCGCAGGTGGCTGCCCAGCGCATCGTCGACCTGCCCGCCGGAATCCCCCCGCTGCTGCTGGCGGCCATCGGCGGTGTGCTGGCCATGCTGGGCCTGGTCTTCCTGCTCAACGGAATCCTTCCCGGGAAACGTGCCCGCCATCTCCTGGCCGGCGCCCCGGGCGAGGGACTCCCGGCCGTGGTGGTGGATGACGAGGTCGTCGCTTCCTCGATCGCCCGGCGCGCGCGGCTGGCCGCCAACGTCACCCCCGACCAGGTCATGGTGGTCGTCTCCCAGCGCCAGGTGCTGGTGAACGTCCGGCCAACCTCCGGTGTGCCCGTGGACGCGGACCGCGTCCTTGGCGCGGTGCGGGATGAGCTGGACCAGATGCTGCTGGAGCCGGCCCCTGTTCCGCGCGTCAACGTGACCCCGACCGGGGTGATCGGAGCATGAACAGCACCCCGGCACTGCTCAACCGCATCCTCCTCACCGTGCTGGGCCTGATCCTGCTGGGCACCGGACTCCTCCTGGTGCTGCTGGCAACCGTGCCCCCGGTGGGCTCCTGGTGGCATTCCTGGTCCGGCGGAGCCTGGGAGAGTGTCAGCCGGCTGTTCGACTCCACCCGTTTCCCGGGCCGGCCGGAGAGCTGGCTGTGGATCGTCGTGGCGCTGGCGCTCCTGGCACTGATGGGGCTCATGGTCGCCTGGATCGCCCAGCAAGGCAAGGGCCGGTCAAACCTGCTGGCCGCCGAATACGATCCCGGAGAGATCCCCGGGGACGTCCGGATAGGCGGCGGGGTGGCCGAGCAGGCCCTCCGGCAGGCCCTTGAAGGACGGCCGGACCTGGCAGGCGCCACCGTCACCACCTACGACGTGAAAGGTTCCCCGGCGTTGAAGGTCCGGCTCCTGCCACGCCAAGGGGTGGCCCCGCACCTGCTCGCAGCCGAGGTCTCCGGGCTCCTGGACGCCCTGGAGGCCGTTGTGGGCAAGGAGATTCCTGTCCTCATCCACATCGGGGCCGGGGCGCGAACACGCTTCAGCCGGGCAGAGCGCGTCCGCTGAACTGCTGCACGGGCAGCCCAGGCACCCTGCTGCTACCGGCCGCCCAGAAGGTACACCGTGCTGTCCACGGGAATCTCCCGCATCCCGGCCCATTCATCGGCCGGTTCGGGACCGCTGGAGAGCGCCACGGTGTAGCCCTCCGGCACAGGGGCGGAGGCGAAGCCCATGTTGGACAGGACCACTACATCCCCGTTCCGGAACGCCAGCAGTCCACTGTCCGGCGCGTGTTCATCAGTCCATTCCACGCTGCCGCTGCCCAGTTGCTGTGCTGACCTGAAGGCCAGCGCTGCCCGGTAGAGCTCAAGGGTTGAGCCCTCCTCGCCATCCTGCTGGTCCGCGGCCAAGGGGCCAAAGCTTCCCGGCTGGGGAAGCCATGGCCCGGACGCGTTGGCGGAGAGTGCCCCGGAGAATCCGAACCCGGGCTGGTCCTGGACCCACGGCAGCGGGACACGGCAGCCGTCACGCCCGATTTCAGCCCCACCCGTCCGGAAGAATGTGGGGTCCTGCCTGGCGGAGTCAGGAAGCGCAGTGTGCTCGGGAAGTCCCAGTTCCTCACCCTGGTAGAGGTAGGCGGACCCAGGCAGCGCCAGCTCAACCAGCGTGGCGGCACGGGCGCGCGCAAGGCCCAGCGCCGCGTCCGGCTGTTCGTCGGCGGGGCCGATGCCCTTCGGGAACGTCGTGGGATCCTTGAGGCCAAACCGGGTGGTGTGCCGTACGGTGTCGTGGTTGCTGAGCACCCACGTACACGGGGCCCCCACTGATGCTGCCGCTGCCAGGGATGCGTCGATGGCGTCCGCCATGCGCTCGGCATCCCACCCTGCCAGCAGGAAATCGAAGTTGAAGGCCTGCTGCATTTCGTCTGGCCGGACATAGCGGGCCAGGCGCTCGGCCGGTTCCACCCAGGCCTCGGCCACCATCATGCGGTCCCCGCCATATTCGGCAAGGACGCGGTTCCAGTCCCGGTAGATGGCGTGGACCCCGTCCTGGTCGAAAAAGGGCGACGGCGGATACATGGGAGATACTGCCCTGTGGGGTTCCTCGGCATCGGTGTGGGCGTGCGGCGCATCACCGGGCAGGTGGCTTTCCCGGTGGGGTCCGGAGGTTCCCTCCACCATGGCTGCAACGCCCTCCCAGTCCGGAAGCCCTGCCTCCTTCACCAATCCGTGGGCGACGTCCACCCGGAAGCCGTCGGCGCCGCGGTCCAGCCAGAAGCGCAGCACTGAACGCATCTCCTCCTGGACTTCCGGGTTGTCCCAGTTCAGGTCCGGTTGCCGGGTGTCAAAGAGGTGCAGGTACCACTGGCCCGGTGATCCGTCGGCTTCATTCACGCGGCTCCAGGCCGGCCCGCCGAAGATGGATTTCCAGTTGTTGGGAGCCCGGTTGCCGTCGCCGGATCCCGGCACCTCGTCCTTGCCGTCCCTGAAGATATACCGGTCCCGTGCCGGGCTCCCCGGGGCGGACGCCAGCGCCTCCTGGAACCATGCATGTTCATCCGAGGTGTGGTTGGGAACGAGGTCCACAATGACCTTCAGGCCGAGGCGGTGAGCTTCCTGCAACATGGTGTCGAAGTCGGCCAGCGAGCCGAAGAGGGGGTCCACCTGGCGGTAGTCCGCCACGTCGTAACCGCCGTCCGCCTGCGGCGACTTGTAGAAGGGTGAGAGCCAGACGGCGTCCACCCCGAGGGCGCGAAGGTAGGGAAGCCTGCCGGTGACGCCGCCCAGGTCGCCCATGCCATCGCCGTTGCCATCGGCGAACGAGCGGGGGTAGATCTGGTAGACCACGGCGTCGGCCCACCAGGCAGAGGAGGCTGGACGCGGCGCGGGAACGGACGGATCGGGCATTTGGTTCCCCTCTGATAACTTTTTGATGTAAACGCTTGCATTGCAGACAGCAACCTTACTAGTGTGATGGTCACCACATCAACCTCACCTAGCAAGCGCACTGTCGACTTACTTGTCACTCAGCGAGGAGCTTCAAGCTAATGAAAACCCCGAGATTCCTGCTTCCGGCTGCCACTGCCGGCATTCTGGCCCTTACGTTGTCCGCCTGCGGTGGCGGGGGTGGAGGGGGCACCACGGGTGGTGGGGGCAGCGACGCTGACGCCAACCTCGACGGCCGCGGCCCCATCACGTATGTACAGGGCAAGGACAACAGCAACGTTGTCCGCCCCCTGGTCGATAAGTGGAATGCGGCCCACCCGAACGAAAAGGTCACCTTCAAGGAACAGACCGACCAGGCGGACCAGCAGCACGACGACCTGGTCCAGCACTTCCAGGCCAAGCAGTCCGATTACGACGTCGTGGATGTGGACGTTGTCTGGACCGCGGAGTTCGCAGCGAAGGGCTGGCTGCAGCCGCTGAAGGACAAGATGGCGATCGACACCAGCGCCATGCTCAAGCCCACCGTGGACAGCGCCACGTACAAGGGCACCCTGTACGCGGCTCCCCAGACCTCCGACGGCGGCATCCTGTACTACCGCAAGGACCTGGTCCCCACCCCGCCCAAGACCTGGGACGAGATGATGAGCATGTGCTCCATCGCCAAGCAGAACAACATCGGCTGCTACGCAGGCCAGTTCAGCAAATATGAGGGCCTCACGGTAAATGCTTCCGAGGCCATCAACTCCGCGGGCGGATCCGTCCTTAACAAGGATGGAAAGCCGGACCTGAACACCGCCGAGGCCAAGGCCGGCCTGGGCAACCTGGCGAAGGCATACGCTGACGGCAACATCCCCAAGGAAGCCATCACGTACAAGGAAGAGGACAGCCGGCAGGCCTTCCAGAGCGGCAAGCTCCTGTTCCTCCGCAACTGGCCGTACGCGTTCAACCTGATCACCACTGAAGGCTCATCCACTGTGAAGGACAAGACCGGCCTGGCAGCCCTGCCGGGCAAGAGCGGCCCGGGTGCCTCCTCGCTTGGTGGCCACAACCTCGCCACCAGCGTCTACTCCAAGAACAAGGCCACCGCGCTCGACTTCATGAAGTTCATGACCTCGGCCGAAACCGAGAAGTTCTACGCCACGCAGGGCTCGCTGGCCCCCGTGCTTGGTTCGCTGTATGAGGACCAGGAACTCGTTGCCAAGCTGCCCTACCTGCCGGTCCTGAAGACGTCCATCGAAAACGCCGTACCGCGTCCCGTTACGCCGTTCTACCCGGCTGTCACCAAGGCAATCCAAGAGAACGCCTACTCCGCAATCAAGGGAGAAAAGTCCGTGGAAACCGCACTCTCTGACATGCAGAAGTCCATCGAATCCGCCGGTGCGGGATCGTAGTTCTGCCATGGCAACCGAACTAGGCCCGACGCCGGTCAAGTCACCGGCGTCGGGCGGTACCCCCGTCCATCACGCGCCCAAGGGCGTGGGGGAGGACAACAGGATTGCAAGCCAGGGGCGCTGGGCCTCCTGGCTCCTCGCCCCCACCATCATCGCCCTGGCCGTGGTGATCGTTTACCCGATCATCAGCGCCATCGTCATGTCCTTCCAGAAGGATGCCGGCCTGGATCCGGCCACGGGCCTCTTCACCGCGGGCGGCCCGGCGGGAATTCAGAACTACGTCAACTGGCTGGCGCAGCAGTGTTCGGCGCCGGGCGGCGGAACCGTCGCCTGCCCGCCGGGCACCCTGGGCGGCCAGTTCTGGTCCGCCACGGCCACCACGTTCTTCTTCACGGTGGTAACGGTGGCACTGGAAACCGTCCTCGGTTTCTGGATGGCCATGATCATGGCCCGCACGTTCCGCGGACGCAGCCTGGTCCGCGCCGCCGTGCTGGTGCCCTGGGCCATCCCTACCGCTGTGACGGCCAAGCTCTGGTTCTTTATCTTCGCCTTCGAAGGCATCGCCAACAAGCTGTTCAACACCACTATCCTGTGGACGGGCAGCGAGTGGCCGGCCAAGTGGGCCGTGATCATCGCCGACGTATGGAAGACCACGCCGTTCATGGCGCTGCTGATCCTGGCAGGCTTGCAGATGATCCCGGCAGAAGTCTACGAGGCAGCCAAGGTGGACGGAACCACTGCCTGGCAGCGGTTCCGGCTGATCACGCTTCCGCTGGTCAAGCCGGCCCTCATGGTGGCGATCCTGTTCCGTACGCTGGATGCGCTGCGCATGTTCGACCTGCCGTACATCCTCACCGGCGGTGCCAATAACACCACCACCTTGTCCATCCTGGTGATCAACCAAATCAGGCAAGGCTTCAATGCGGCGGCTGCGCTGTCCACCATCACCTTCATCATCATCTTCCTCGTCGCCTTCATCTTTGTCCGCTTCCTCGGGGCAAACGTGGTTGAGCAGAGTGGCGCCACAGGAAAGGGGAAGAAATGACCACGGCAACAGCAGACGCCTCGGCACTCCGGGCCCGCCAGGACAAGGGCCGCAAGGCTGCGCAGAACCGGGAAAAGTGGGCGCAGGGGCGGACCTACCTGAGCGCCGCCATCATCCTGCTCTGGTGCCTGGCACCGGCGTACTGGATGGTGGTCACCGCGTTCCGCGAGGTGGGCTTCACGTACGACACCTCGATCCTTCCCACGCACGTCACGCTGGACAACTTCACGACAGCCTTTGACACGTCCTTCGGCAACAGGTTCGGCCAGGCTCTGCTGAACAGTGTGTTCATCGGCGGGGTGGTCACGGCCGTCTCGCTGCTGATCGGTGTGTTCGCGGCCTACGCCTTGGCCCGTTTGAACTTCAGGGGCAAGTTCCTGGTGCTCGGCTTCATCCTGGGAGCCTCCATGTTCCCCGGCGTTGCCCTGATCACCCCGCTCTTCCAGCTGTTCACCAACATCGGCTGGATGGGGACGTATCAGGCGCTGATCATCCCGAACATCTCCTTCGTGCTCCCGCTGACGGTCTACACCATGACCTCGTTCTTCCGGGAAATGCCCTGGGAGCTTGAGGAATCGGCCCGCGTGGACGGCTGCACCCAGGGACAGGCGTTCCGCAAGGTCATCATGCCCCTGGCTGCACCGGCAATCTTCACCACCGCAATCCTGGCGTTCATTTCCTCGTGGAATGAGTTCCTGATTGCCAGCCAGCTGTCCAGCGACGCAACCCAGCCGGTGACGGTGGCCATCGCCAACTTCGCCGGTGCACAGCCCAACCAGATCCCGTACACGGCCATCATGGCCGCAGGCACCATTGTCACCATTCCGCTGGTGATCCTAGTGCTCGTCTTCCAGCGCAAGATTGTCGCCGGCCTCACGGCAGGTGCAGTCAAGTGACGGACAACGGTTCCCGCCCCCGCATCCCGGGGGCGGGAAACCGCAGCCGGTTGGTCCGCTCGGGTGAGGACTTCGACATCATCATTGGCTTCCTCGCATTCTGGGCGCTGGTCCTCCTGGTGGTCACCGTGTGGATGGAAGTTACTGCCCAGCCTGCCCTTGGATGGGCGCTGGGACTGCTGGCAACTTTGCTGGCCCTGTATGGCATGGTGCGGCTGCGCCGGAAACTCCCCGCCCGCAGGTAGGAATGGTCGGCGCCGGGCCGCCGCCGTGATGGTGGGTGCCTACGCAGCCAGCGGACCGGTTACCACTGCCTGCCCGCGGAGTGGAAAAATACAGGGCCGGGGTAAACGCAGGGCCGGCCGGCCCTACGCCGCAAAGGAGTTGAAGAGGGGACACGGTGGCACGGACAACGGAAAGGTCCCAGCGGGGCGGCCATAACGGCGTCAGCATCGAGGACGTGGCGGCTGCCGCCGGAGTCTCAACAGCCACAGTCTCCCGGGCCGTCCGCGGATTGCCGCGGGTTTCGCCGGCCACCCGGAAGAAGATCCTGGAAGTCGCAGGGGACCTGGGCTACGTCGCGTCTTCGTCGGCCTCCGGCCTGGCCACCGGACGGACCAAGACCATTGGCGTCCTGGCCCCATTCGTCAGCCGCTGGTTCTTCTCCAAAGCCATCGAGGGCGCCGACCGGGAACTGCACGCCCGCCACTATAATCTCTCGCTGTTCAACCTTGGCGGCCATGGCAGCAACCGCGAACGGCTTTTCAGCAAGACCATGGTGTACAAGCAGATCGATGCCCTGCTGGTCCTGTGCATGGCGCTCAGCCACGAAGAGATCGAGCACCTGCAGAAGATCGATATACCCCTGATTGTGGTGGGAGGGCACGTTGAGGAATGCCCGTATATCGGCATCGACGACTACGCCGCCGCCTCAACCGCGGTCCGGCACCTGATCGACCTCGGCCACCGGGACATCGCCCTGCTGCATGGCGACGACGAGACCGACCTGAACTTCGACGTTCCCCGGGTGCGCATCCTGGCCTTCAAGGACGTCATGGCGGCGGCCGGGCTGCCGATGCGGCCGGAATGGGATGAGTGGGGGGACTTCACCGTCCGCAGCGGCCAGGAAGCCTTGCGCCGGCTGTGGTCCCGGCCGGGGCAGAAGCCCACCGCCATCTTTTGCGCCTCGGACGAAATGGCCATGGGGGTTATTTTTGAGGCCAACCGCTTGGGCGTCAGCGTTCCCGGCGAACTGTCCGTGGTGGGCATCGACAACCACGACTTTGCCGACGCCATAGGCCTGACCACCGTGGGGCAACGCCCGGACGAGCAGGCCGAACTGGCCACCAAGATGCTGCTGGACGAACTGGATGGCGAGGCAGGGGCGGTGCGTTCCGCCGTCGCCCCCCACGAACTGATCATCCGGCGCACCACTGCGCCGCCCCAAAACCTGTAACAGCCAGGAACCGGGGACCGTTACGACGCGCGGGCCAGCTGCCGGATGGGGATCCAGCGTGAGGCCAGCCGCCGGTAGGCCGCGGCGGCGCCGGTCATGTCACCCTCGGCCAGGCATTCGATGCCCAGCCTGATGTCCATGGGGGACTCGTCCGGGTACACCTTGTCCGCCACGGCGCCGTAGTCCAGCTCCACCATGGAGTTCACGTGGAACAGTTCAAGCCATTCCGTCAGCTGCGCCAGGTCATCGAGCATGTCCAGGTCCGGGGCGGCGAGGGCCAGGTTGGCCACCGCGTAGCGGGCCCGCTCCAGGGCGTCGGTGATGGGCGTCCAGACGCGGACGGTGAGGATGCGCCCGGCGGCTTCCACCACATCCTTGCGGTCGGACTCCATGAACAACGAGAACCAGCTGAACGGGATGCCCCAGGTTGAGGCCCGGGTATGGACGCGGACGGAACCGTCACGGGCCTTCACCAGGTCGATCCGCTCCTGGTGCCGGTCCCGCTGCTCCTCCGGAATCAGCAGCTCGGCCAGTGGACCGTGGATTCCCTCCATCAGGGCGTTCGCGGCCAGCCCGGCGCGCAGGACAAGCTGGCTGGGGCAATACAGGAGGACCGGCTCAGTGCCGGCGTCAGCACCGTCGTCGGTCGTTCCGCCTTCCGGCTCCGGCGCCGTGGTGACTCGCACCAGGTCGGTGCGGCCCGTGGGGAACGGATCGCCGCCCGTGCGGGTGATACGTCCCAGCGACGCCAGCAGTTCCGCGTTTTCGACGGCGGCGCGGGACACGGCCTGAGCGCCCGCGGCCTTGATGGCCGGGCGTTGTTCCTCCGGGAAGGCTTCCAGGGGCTCGTAGACGCGCAGGGTGGAGGAAAATGGCAGGCCGGCCTGGCCCCGGTAGAGGTTTCCCGTCATCACGGTCTCCTTGGAAGGGTCCAGGGTGCAGTCATCAGTCCGCCAGTTCCACCAGCACGGGTGCGTGGTCAGAAGCGCCCTTGCCCTTGCGTTCCTCGCGGTCGATCGAGGCGCCGGTGACGCGGGCCGCCAGCGCGGGGGAGGCCAGGACGAAGTCGATCCGCATGCCCTCCTTCTTGGGGAACCGCAGCTGGGTGTAGTCCCAGTAGGTGTAGACGCCCGGGCCCGGGGTGTAGGGGCGCACCACATCGGTGAATCCCGCCGATTCGAACGCGTGGAACGCCGCACGCTCGGGCGGGCTGACGTGCGTGGACCGGTTGGCGATGAACAGGTCGATGTCCCAGACGTCGTCGTCGAATGGAGCGATGTTCCAGTCGCCCATCAGCGCCACCTGCGCCTGGGGGTCATCGGTCACCAGTCCCTGGGCATGGGTCTTCAGGCTTTCCAGCCACTTGAGCTTGTACGGCATGTGTTCGTCGTCCAGCGAGCGGCCGTTGGGGACGTAGAGGCTCCAGACGCGGATGCCGCCGCAGGTGGCAGCCATGGCCCGGGCTTCCTGGACGGGATCCTTGCCGGCCTTGCCGAACGAGGGCTGGTCCAGGAACGTCCGTTCCACGTCCTCAAGCCCCACCCGGGAAGCGATGGCCACGCCGTTCCACTGGTTCACCCCGAAGTGGGCTACCTCGTAGCCCATCCGTTCAAAGAGTTCCCACGGAAAGTTGTCGTCCTTGCACTTGGTCTCCTGGATGGCCAGGACATCGCAGTCGCTGCGCTGGAGCCAAGCTTCGACGCGGTCGGCGCGGGCACGGAGCGAGTTCACATTCCAGGTAGCTATCTTCACGGTTCCTAACTTACCTTGGCAGCCGCGCGGCAGGTAAAGCCCTCGAAAGGCCCCGCCCGCGGCGCGGGCACGGTTGGTCCCGGGCAGCAGGCGGCGGGTATATTCGCACCAGAATGACCTGGATCACACGTCCGGACACCATGCGAAGGAGCACCAGCCGATGACGGCAGCTACGGGCAACACCACGGACAGCACGGCAGGAAAGGGAACCGCGGAAGTGCTGTTTGACCGCCGCGGCCGGCTCGGCGTGATCACCCTCAACAGGCCACGGGCGGTCAACGCGCTCACCGCCGGAATGGTGGACCTGCTCCTGCGGCAGCTCACCGCATGGGCAGGGGACGACGGCGTGGCGGCCGTCCTGGTGCAGGGCGCCGGGGAGCGGGGCCTGTGCGCGGGCGGAGACATCGTGGCCATCTACCGGGACATGCTGCACGGCGGAAACCGGACCGCCGGCTTCTGGCAGACCGAGTACCGCGTGAACTCGCTCATCGCCCGCTATCCCAAGCCGTACGTTGCCCTCATGGACGGCCTGGTCCTTGGCGGCGGGGTGGGTGTCTCGGCGCACGGGAATGTCCGCGTGGTCACGGAGCGGACCAGGATGGGGATGCCGGAAACCACCATCGGGTTCGCCCCCGACGTCGGCGGCACCTTCCTGCTGTCCCGCGCGCCGGGCCAAACGGGAACCCATGCCGCCCTGACCGGTGCACACCTGGACGCAGGGGATGCCCTGTTCCTGGGCCTTGCCGACCATTACGTCCCCTCGCACGCGCTGCCCGGGCTGGTGGCGGCGCTTGAGGACGAAAGCCCGGAAGCCGCCGTCGCCCGCTGCGCCGAACAGCCTCCGGCCTCGGCACTGTCCGGGCATCGGGACTGGATCGATGCCTGCTACGCCAGCGACGATGCCGGGGAAATTGTGGCCCGGCTCCGCGCCTGGACCGGGCCCGGCCAGGAAGATGCCACGGACGCGGCGGACACCATCGAAGCCAAGTCACCCACCTCGGTCAAGGTCACCCTGGCGTCCCTGCGCCGGGCCGCAAACCTGACCCTTGATGAGGCCCTGGCCCAGGAATACCGGGTAGGAATCCGCCTCCTGGCCGGCCCTGATTTCCGCGAGGGTATCCGCGCCCAGGTGGTGGACAAGGACAGGAACCCGCAGTGGAAGCCGGCCACGCTGGCCGAGGTGCTGCCCGCGCAGATGGACAGGTTCTTCCAGCCGCTGGACGGCGGGGAACTGGACCTGCAGCCTGGGCCGGACCTGGAAGTGAAGGAGGCGGACCATGCCTGAAAAGGGCAGTGTGGCCTTTTTGGGCCTTGGACACATGGGCGGTCCCATGGCCGTGAACCTGGTCCGTGCCGGTTACCGCGTGACCGGGTTCGACGTGGTGCCGGCAGCCGTGGAGGCTGCCCGGGCACAGGGTGTTCCGGTGGCGACCAGCGCGGTCGATGCGCTGGCGGGCGCCGACGTGGTGCTGACCATGTTCCCCAGCGGCCGGCACGTCCTGGACGCCTACCGGGGCGGCGCTGGAAATCCTGGACAACCGGAGGAACCCGGGCTGCCGGCTGCCGCGCGGCCGGGGACCATGTTTCTGGACTGCTCAACCATTAATGTGGAAGAGGCGCGGGAAGCAGCCCGCCTGGCCATCGAAGCGGGCCACCGCTCCGTCGATGCCCCCGTTTCCGGCGGCGTGGTGGGCGCGGAGGCAGGCACCCTGACCTTCATGGCCGGCGGTGAGGCGGAGGACTTCGAGGCAGTGCGGCCGCTCCTGGAGGTGATGGGCAAGCGGGCGGTGCACTGTGGTGCCCATGGAGCGGGCCAGGCCGCCAAAATCTGCAACAACATGATCCTGGGCGTCTCGATGATCGCAGTCAGCGAGGCTTTCGTGCTGGGGGAAAAGCTGGGACTGACGCACCAGGCCCTGTTCGACGTCGCGTCCGCCGCGTCAGGGCAGTGCTGGGCGCTGACCACCAACTGTCCCGTGCCCGGGCCGGTCCCCACCAGCCCCGCCAACAGGGACTACCAGCCGGGATTCGCTTCGGCGCTCATGGCCAAGGATCTCAACCTGGCCGTCAACGCGCTCGACAGTACCGGGGTGGCAGGGCAGATGGGAGCGCTCGCGGCCCGGATCTACGATAGGTTTGCCGCGGAGGGCGGCGCGGGCCGCGACTTTTCCGCCATCATCACCGAAATCCGCGGCGCATCGGAGCGGCAGGCCGGCGACGGTCCCGCAGCGGAGCACGGCACGGAGTTGCCGGACCGGCGCAGGGCCACAACAGCACACGACGACGGGAGTCCCGAATGACGGAGTACGCCAACATCCTGGTGGAGCAGCAGGGCAGGGTAGGGCTGGTGACCCTCAACAGGCCCACGGCACTGAACGCGCTGAACAAGGCCACCATGGAAGAGCTGGTGGCCGCCGTGACCGCCATGGATTCCGATCCCGGGGTCGGCGCCGTCGTGATCACCGGCTCCGGCAAGGCCTTCGCCGCGGGCGCCGACATCAAGGAGATGGCGGACCAGGGCTACATGGACATGTACGTGGCGGACTGGTTCCGGGGCTGGGAAGACTTCACCCGCCTGCGGATCCCCACCATCGCCGCGGTATCCGGCTTTGCCCTGGGCGGCGGCTGCGAACTGGCCATGATGTGCGACCTGATCATCGCGGGGGACAACGCCAAGTTCGGGCAGCCGGAAATCAACCTGGGCGTGCTCCCCGGCATGGGCGGCTCGCAGCGCCTCACGCGGGCCGTGGGCAAGGCCAAGGCCATGGACATGATCCTCACCGGCCGGTTCATCGACGCGGAGGAAGCAGAGCGGTGCGGGCTGGTCTCCCGGGTGGTTCCGGCGGCAGACGTGGTGTCCGAGGCACTCACGGCAGCCGGGGTGATCGCCGGGAAGTCAAAGCCTGCGGCGATGGCAGCGAAGGAAGCCGTGAATGCTGCCTTTGAAACCGGGCTGGCCCAGGGGGTGGTGTTTGAACGGCGGCTCTTCCACTCCCTGTTCGCCACGGAGGACCAGAAGGAAGGCATGGCGGCGTTCAGCGGAAAGCGGCAGCCGGAATTCAAGCACCGCTAGTCCGGGCCCGTGCATGCCCTGCCGGGCGGGGCCGGCACGGCATGCGTCCGCCAGTCCCCGTAAGGTAGACAGTACGGGCCAGCACGCGGCCACGGCATGCAGCGGAACGGGGTAAGCGTATGTGGACGATGATCACCGGTGCAGCCAGCCCCACCGAGGGACTTACGGGCATCGTGGGCTTTGCGGCGAGGTCCATCGACACGCTGGGGGAGTGGGGTGTCGGGGCGTTTACCCTGGCGGAGACCGTGGTGCCGCCCATCCCCAGCGAGGTGATCCTGCCGCTTGCGGGCTATCTGGCCAAGCAGGGCTCCCTGAATCTCTTCCTCGTCTTTGCCACCAGTACCCTTGGTGCGTATCTGGGGGCGCTGCTGCTCTACCTGCTGGGGGCAAAGCTGGGGCTTGACCGGTCCATCCGGGGGTTGTCCAAGCTGCCGCTGGTGGACCGGGAAGACTTCGAGCACGCGGCGGGCTGGTTCCGGCGGCACGGCAGGTCGTCCATTTTCTTCGGCCGGCTGCTGCCCGGGGTCCGGAGCCTGATCTCACTGCCGGCAGGCGCTGCGGCCATGCCGCTGGGAACATTCACCCTTTTCACCCTTGCCGGCAGCGGGCTGTGGAACGGCGCCCTCATCGGGCTGGGCTACCTGCTGGGCACGCAGTACCAGCTCATCGAGGAGTACTCCAGGTTCCTGAACTACGCAGTCTATGGCGCATTGGTCGTTGCGGTGGTGCTGCTCGTCGTCCGGCGGACCAAGCGGGCCAGGGCCCAAAGGGAGGATGCACGCCCCTGAGGCAGCCTCCCGGTGCCCTGGAGGCCCGGTGTCCTAGAGGTACGTCTCCGCGAAGCTGTGCAGGGCGGCCCGGACGAAGCGTGCGCCCTCCGCCCCGCCGTAGTTGGCGGCAAATCGGGGGTCCTCCACGTACATGTCCGCCAGGCCGGTGACGTATCCCCGGATATCCCCGCCGCTCTGGGCCGCAGGCGTTCCGGGGATGGACTTCAGCCACGCCACGTGCCGCCCTGCCAGCTCCCGGGCTTCCTGCCCGTCCGCAGCAACCCCGGCTCCCGCAGCCGCCGTCCAGTCCCGGGCAAGGCCCTCTGCCCGGGACTTCCATTCCCGCTTTTCCGCTGCCCCCATGCCGCGCCACCATGAGTCGGATGCGGCGTAAGCGTCCTTGCCCCAGCGCTCCTGGACTTCATCCATGTATTCGGTGTGGTCGAAGCCCTGGAACATGTTCTCTGCCATCAGCTGGCCTCCTGCATTTACTGTTTCGATGGTTTGCCGGACGGACTCGGCCTGCAGGGCCAGCCGCTGCTGCTCCCGCTTGAGCCAGTCGAGATGGCGGCCGAGCGCCGCTACGGGATCCGCCCGGCGCTCAAGGAGCTCCGCGATCGCCGGCAGGCCCAGGCCTAGTTCGCGCAGCAACAGGATGCGCTGCAACTGGAGGAGGGCGGCGCCGTCGTAATAGCGGTAGCCGTTGTGGCCTACCCGGCTGGGCTTCAGCAGGCCGATGTCGTCATAGTGCCGGAGCGTGCGGCTGGTGGTGCCGGCGAGCCTGGCTACGTCCTGGATGGACCAGTCCTTGCCACCGGCGTTGGGGAAATCCTGCATGCACCGAGCCTAGGCATTGACGCTGCGTCAAGGTCAAGGGCGGCGGACCGTCACCCAACCCGACGGCCGTGGGGCCTCCGGCGCCTGGCCTGGGCCACCAAACGCGTGAAGGCGAAAACAAAGATGGCCTCGATGAGCAGCATGAGGCCCAGCAGCAGCCACTGCTGCCGGCTGATGAAGACGACGCACCCCGTCAGGGCCAGGATGGTCCCCAGGGCCAGCGCGTAGATGGCGAATCCGACGGCCACCCGGGCGCTGCGGACCCCCGTCCGGAACCCGAAGCCGTGCGGCTCGCCACCCGGCTGTCCGGGGACGCGGTCCGGCGCTGCGGGGCCAAGGGAGTCAAACTCCTCCCAGGGATCCCTGTCCTGGTCCTGTCCGGTCATGAATCAATTATCCCAAATGCGGAAACCCAGAGACGCCGGGTACAAAAACAGCGGCCCCTCCAACCTGGGTTGGAGGAACCGCTGGATGGGGTCCCGGCGTATGCCGGAGGCCGCCGAAGACTTAGAGCGGGCGGATGTTCTCTGCCTGCGGGCCCTTGGGGCCCTGGGTCACATCGAATTCGACCTTCTGGTTCTCGTCCAGTGAGCGGTAGCCGCTGGTGGCGATTGCCGAGTAGTGGGCGAATACGTCAGCGGACCCGTCATCGGGGGCAATGAAGCCAAAACCCTTTTCGGCGTTGAACCATTTAACTGTGCCTGTTGCCATGGCTGCATTCCTTCATGTGACTCTGATTCTCTCCCCGGGGATCGTCCCGGAGTGTGCGGGAGTTAGTCCCCCACAGACCCCAACGTACGGGGCGCAGGCTCTGGGTGCAAGGGTATGCGCCATAAAGTGCCGTCAACGCATGCCCTCGCGCCGGATCGCGGTGGCGATGGCGGCCGCCCTGGTGTCCACCCCGAGCTTGGCGTAGATGTGCGCCAGATGGGTTTTGACCGTGGCCTCGGAGATAAAAAGCCGCCGGCCGAGTTCGCGGTTGCTGAGGCCCTCGGTGAGGAGGCCCAGCAGCTCGGCCTCCCGCGGCGTCAGGACTTCGTCGGGATTGCGGAGCTGCTGGAACAGCCGGGATGCCACCGGCGGGCTCATCACGCTCCTGCCCACGGCCGCCCCCCTGATGGCGGCAAAAATCTCCTCCGGGGCAGCATCCTTCAACAGGTAGCCCATGGCGCCGGCATCCACGGCACGGACGATGTCGGCGTCGGAATCGTACGTGGTGAACACGAGGATGGCCTGCCGGCCGTTGAGGTCCCTGATCCGCCTGATCGCTTCGAGCCCATCCATGCCCGGCCCCATGGCAAGGTCCATCACCACCACCGCGGGGGAGAACGCCTGGGCCAGGTGCACGGCATCCTCGCCGGACGCGGCTTCGGCCACCACCTCGATGTCCGGCTCCGTGCTGAGCAGTGCGCGCAGTCCGCTCCTGACCACCAGGTGGTCGTCCACCAGCAGGACGGTGATGCTGTTCATGCGCCCGCCTCCACCGGCAGCTGCGCCGCCACGATTGTTCCGTCGCCGGGGGCGCTCTGCACGGAGAATGTTCCGCCCAGCTGCTCCACCCGCTGCCGCATGGCCCGCAGCCCGTAGCCTCCCGTGGGCGACGGCGGAGCTGCCGCCGCCGGATCGAAGCCGGCGCCGTCGTCGTAAATGTCCAAAGTCACGGCGTCCGGCAGGAAGCCCAGCGTTACCGTGGCCGCCGACGCCGCAGCGTGGAGCAGGATGTTCGACGCCGCGCTTTGCACGACGCGCAGCAGGGCGTGGCGAACGTCAGGGGAGACCGGACGCAGCTCACCGGTCACCAGCAGCGTGCTCCCGGGAACGTACTGGCGGGCGGTGGCCAGCAGTGCCTCCGGCAAGGGAACCGATTCCAAACCGGGCGAGGCCAGCTCATGGACGAGGCTCCGGGTCTCCGCCAGGTTCGCGCGGAGCAGGCTGGTGGCCTGGAGAAGGCCATCACGGGCTGCTGCACTGGGCCATCCACGGCCGGCGGCCTCAAGCAGGAGCAGGCTGCTGGCGAGGCCCTGGGTGACAGTGTCATGGATTTCCCGCGACACCCGCTCCCGTTCGGCAATGGTGCCCGCCCGTCGCTCGCTGGCGGCCAGTTGGCCCTGGGCCAGGGAAATGTCCGCATGCAGGCGGCGCTGCTCCTCGGCGTCGTGCTGTATCCGGTCGTAAATCAATGTCAGCATGACGCCCACGGCCAAGGGCCCCAAAAGCATGGCCAGGTCGGTACCGTTGCCAAGCCGGAACAGGCCGGCTGCGGTGGCGAGTGTGATGGCGCCGGCCAGGACATAGGACGCGGCACCGCGCAGGGCGCTCCTGCAGAGGAAGAAAAGAGCGAAGGAACACCACGCGAAACTCGGTGCAGCCACAACCAGGACCGCCCAGACGGCCACCAGGGCCACCATCCAGGGGGTTCCGCGGCGGTCCTGTACCGAGAGCAGGGCCACGACGGCGTAGAGCAGGCAAGCGGCAACGGCGAGCCCCAGGACCAGGAGATTGTCGGCCGGGGTATGCCGTATGACGTAGCGGACCACCGAGGCCACCAGGAGGACGGCGAAGCCCAGGTGGACGGCTGCTTCGATGCTGCCCGGCCGGCCTGTGGCATTGGGAAGCAGCGGACGGCGGGATCCGGCGCCCTGACCGGCGGCGGCTTGGGCTGGCCCGGTGTGTTGGGTGGTGTTTCTGGCGGGCATGCTGGATCCGGATCTGGTGGCGGGAAGTGCTGCCTTCCATGCTAGGGCTCACGGGTTCTCCCGTGCCTCAGCCTTTTGGCTGATACGGCTGGCCTTTCGTCGGAGCCGGGACCAGACGAAGGCCCGATGCCAGGTCCGGTGTTTCCCGAAAGCATGGATAGCGGCAACACGATCCCTCCCTGACCTAAGGAAACACCTTGAAGAAGTCCACCAAAGCCCTCGCCGCCGCCGCAGCCGGAGCCCTCATGATCACTGCCGGAGCAACGGCTGCCGCCAACGCCGGTACCGCGGGCACTACGGAAGCACCCGTCGTCGTACCTGCCGTTGATGTCCAGCCGGCTCCGGAAACGGTGGTGCAGCAAAACCGCATTGCCGCCGGCGCCTCGGCCCAGGCCGTCACGGCGGCGCTCGCGAAGTGCCAGGCCGACAAGATGCCGTTCGTCACCGTGGCCCTCGTTGACCGCTTTGGTACTGTCCAGGCCTTGCTCCGGGGTGACAACGCCGCCGCCCACACCATCGAAGCGGCAAAGCAGAAGGCCTATACGGCAGCCGCGTTCGGTGCCCCCACCAGCGAGTTGGCCAGGCGCGTCAACGGCAACGGTCCCTCCATCGCGGACCTGCCGGGCACCCTGTTCCTCGCAGGCGGTGTCCCACTGAAGGTCAACGGTGTCTCCGTGGCCGGCATCGGCGTCGGCGGGGCCCCCGACGGCGCCCTGGACGAAGCCTGCGCGGCGGCAGGCGCGGAGGCCATCGCCGGCGCCGCGAAATAGGCTGGACGCATGAGGCCCGGCAGCACCGCAGCACTCATGAGCGTGGCCGCGCTGGGGTTGCTCCTGGCCGCGTGCCAGGCCAGTCCCGGCCAGCCGCAGGAAGTGGATACCCCACCGCCCGCTGCCTCGGTCAGCCCCGGTGCTGGGACGCCCGCGCCGCCCTCCTTTGCGTCCCCGCCGGCGCTGACGCCCGCGGACCAGGCACGGCTGGACCAGGACCTGATCGCGGCCGCCAAAGCCAACAACGCCCCGCTGGTGGCCGAACTCATCGGCCGGGGTGGCAACGTCAACGCCAAGGACCCTATCCAGGACTCTGCGTTCCTGTTCGCGGGAGCTGAGGGGCTCAACGACGTCCTGCAGCTGACGCTTGCCGCCGGGGCAGACGTCACCAGCATCAACCGCTACGGCGGGACGGCGTTGATCCCGGCCAGCGAGCACGGACACGTGGAAACGGTGAAGATCCTCATCAACGCTGGAGTGCCTGTCAACCATGTCAACAACCTTGGCTGGACCGCCATGCAGGAGGCCATCCTGCTCAACGACGGCGGCCCGCGCCAGCAGGAGGTGGTGCGGCTGCTGCTGGCGGCCGGCGCAGACCCCGGAATCCGCGACCCGGAAGGCCGGACGGCGCTGCAGAACGCTGAGCGGCTCGGTTATTCAGGGATAGCCGCCGTGATCCGCGGCCGGGGTTAGCCCCTCGGCGTGTCGGCCCGCCGGGCTTGCCCACCTTTGCCGGATAACGACGGCGGCGCGCCGCACTTTTGGTGCGACGCGCCGCCGTCGGGCTTTGAAGCCGGGGAGATTCAGCGGCCCCTCAGCTCAGACGGCTTCCAGGACGCTGACGTAGTTGGCGATGCCCACGCCGCCCATGTTCTGGACAGCCGCCCGCCGTGGCGCCGGGAGCTGCATGTCGCCCGCAGTACCGGTGAGCTGCATGGCGGCGATGACGTGCTGCGAAACGCCGGTGGCGCCTACCGGGTGGCCCTTGGCCTTGAGGCCGCCGGAGACGTTGACGGGAAGCTTGCCGTCCTTAAAGACCCAGCCTTCCTTTACCGCCATGGCCCCCTGGCCGGGTTCGGCCAGGCCGATGGCCTCGTACATGAGCAGTTCCGCGATGGTAAAGCAGTCATGCACCTCGGCGAAGTCCAGGTCCGCCAGGCCGACGCCCGCCATCGCCATGGCGCGCTGCCAGGAGGCACGGGTTGCGGCGAAGGCGGTGGGGTCCCGGCGCTCGGCGGGGAAAAAGTCGTTGGCCTGGCCGAAGCCCGCGAGCCGGACCGGGGCGGTGGCGCCGCCGGTGGGGGAAACGGACAGCACGACGGCGGCCGCACCGTCGGAGACGGGCGAACAGTCGGTGCGGCGCAACGGGTCCGCCACCATGGGGTTCTTGTCCGAGACGGTGCGGCAGAATTCCTCGCCAAGATCCTTCCGGAGCTGGGCATACGGGTTGTCCACGCCGTTGCGGTGGTTCTTGGCCGCGATGCTGCCCAGCACATCGGAAACAGGTCCGTACCGCTTTTCGTAGTGCTTCGCGACCTCGGCGAAAAGACCGGTGAAGCCGGTGGTGGAGGGCTTGCCGGCCATGTCGTAGTCAGCGCCGAGCAGGGCAGCGCCCACCACGTCTGCACCGGCGTGGGTCATCTTCTCGGCGCCGATCACCAGGACGGTTTTCGCGGTGCCGGCCAGCAGCGACTTGGTGCCCTGCTGGAAGGCGGCCGACCCCGAGGCGCAGGCGTTTTCCACCCGGGTGGAGGGCACGTTGGCCAGGGCCGGGGAGACCTGCAGGGCCAGCGAGGACGGGAACGCCAGCGGCATCATGCCGGAGTTGAACTGGCCCACGTAGATCTCGTCGATCTGCCCGGGGTCGATTCCGGCATTGCCGATCGCTTCGGTGGCCACCTGGACGATCAGGGACTCGAGGGTCTCCTCCGTCAGCTTGCCGAACCGGCTGTGTCCCCAGCCGGTGAGCAGGACATCCTTGCCGAACTGTTCCTTCAGGCTCATGCCGCCACTTCCTCATTCTCGAGCCGGACCTCAAAGCCGGCTTCGGTCTTTTCCCGGATCTCGTCCACGGTGACCCCCGGAGCCAGCCGGGTCAGGGTGAGCTGCCGGCCGCCGTCGTCCGCCTTGTGCAGATCGAAGACGGCGAGGTCGCTGATGATCCGGTCCACGCAACTGAGCCCGGTCAGCGGCAGCGTGCACTCGCGCACAATCTTTGCGCTGCCGTCCTTGGCGTTGTGCTCGGTGAGGACCACGACGCGCGGGGTCCCGGCCACCAGGTCCATGGCGCCGCCCATGCCTTTAACCATCTTTCCCGGGATGGTCCAGTTGGCCAGGTCGCCGTTGCCGGAGACCTGCATGGCGCCCAGGATGGCCACCTTGACGTGTCCGCCGCGGATCATGCCGAACGAGGTGGCGGAATCGAAGATGCTGCCGCCGGGCAGGACCGTGACGGTCTGCTTGCCGGCGTTGATCAGGTCCGCGTCCTCCTCGCCCTCGTAGGGGAAGGGGCCCATGCCCAGCAGGCCGTTCTCGCTCTGCAGGACCACCCGCACGCCGTCGGGCAGGTTGTTGGCCACCAGCGTGGGGATGCCGATCCCCAGGTTCACGTAGTCGCCGTCGTTCAGTTCCTCGGCCGCGATGGCAGCCATTTCATCCCTGGTCCATCCCATGGGGTTTCTCCTTGGTCTTGTAGCTGTTCCCGTTGACTTAGTTGGGTATTACCGGCGGCACGAACTCGAACGTCATGCCCAGCAGCCACGCGAGCAGCAGCACCACCGGCAGGTGGAACAGGAACTGCTGGAACGTGAAGCCCACCAGGTCCCGGGCCCGCAGGCCCAGCACCGCGAGCAGCGGGAGCATGAAGAACGGGTTGACGAGGTTGGGCAGGGCCTCGGCCATGTTGTAGATCTGCACGGTCCAGCCAAGGTTCATGTTCACGTCCGTGGCGGACTGCATGACGTAGGGCGCCTCCACCAGCCACTTTCCGCCGCCGGACGGGACGAACATGCCCAGGATGGACGTGTAGATGGCGATGATGACGGCGAATGCCCCGTTGCCGCCGATGCTGGTGAAGAAGTGTGCCAGGTGTTCGGACACCGACAGGCCACCGGCCCCCTGGGCCTTGGTGAGGATGGCGGCCATCGCGGCATACAGCGGAAACTGCACCAGGATTCCTGCGGTGGCGGGTACGGCTTTGGTGACCGACTGCAGGAATTTGCGCGGGGTGCCGTGCAGCACCAGCCCCAGCATCAGGAAGACCAGCAGGTATCCGTTGAGTGAACTGACCACGCTGAGGATGGGCAGGGTCAGCAGCTGGGACACCAGCCAGCCCAGGGTCAGCACGCCGGCCAGGATGGGCAGGACCCTGCTGTATTCCAGCCATTCGCCGGGCCGGGACTTTTCGGCCGGCGGTTCGGGCTGGTCATCAAGGTCGACGCCGAGATCGGCCGCCGTCTTCACGCCGGCTCCCGTCGGGGCCGAGAAGTGCGCGATGACCGTGGTCAGCAGCATCAGGATGGCCAGGGTCACCAGGGACTGCCAGGTGAAGATGGTGGTCCCGAAATCCAGGACGCCGGTGATCTTCAGCAGCGCCGGGGGAATGGAGGCCTTGGTTGCCTGTAGCTGGGCGGCGGAGGAGGACATGCCCAGGGCCCAGACGGCACCCAGCCCCATGAAGGCCGCGGCGCCCAGTGCCCGGTAGTCCACGTGCAGGTCCTTGCGCCGGGCCACGGCCCGCGCCAGGAGGCCGCCGAAGATCAGGCTCAGGCCCCAGTTCACGAACGAGACGGACATGGACAGGACCGCCACGAAGCTGACGGCGGAGCGGGCGGAGCCGGGAACCTGGGCCAGCCGCTCAATCAGCCTGGCCACGGGCGGCGAGGTTGCCACGACGTAGCCGGTCAGTACCACCATGGCCATCTGCAAAGTGAAGGCCGTGAGGTCCCAGAACCCGTTGCCGAACGAATCGACCACAGCCTTGGGTGAGGCGCCGATGGCCAGGGCCGCGATGGCTACCAGCAGCACGCCCGCCAGGGCAAAGATGTAGGCGTCCGGGAACCACTTCTGCGTCCACCCGGCCAGCGTTTCCGCCATCCGGGCCAAACCCTTCTGGCGGACGTCCTGGTGGGTGGTCTGCGTGCTGGTCATGAGGGTGTTTCTCTCCATTGAGTGCTGTGTTTCAGGGGCTGGCGTGGGTTCGGTCAGGCCGGGACAAGGCCGGTGCGCTGCCGGACGGTGCGCTGCTCGATGTCCTTGACCCGGTCCGTGGCCTGCACCAGCCGCTGGACAAAGACGCCGGGGGTGGCGATGTGGTTCGGGTCCAGGTCGCCGGGCTCCACGATGACTTCCGCCTCGGCAACGGTCAGGATCCCGGCCGTGGCCACCACCGGGTTGAAGTTGCGGGCCGTGTAGCGGTAGACGAGGTTGCCATCCGTGTCCGCGGTGTGGGCGTGGACCAGCGCGACGTCGGCGCGGATGGCCCGCTCCTGGACGTATGTTTCGCCGTCGAAGACCTCGTGCGGCTTGCCTTCGGCCACCAGGGTGCCCACCCCGGTCTTGGTGTAGAAAGCCGGGATTCCTGCGCCGCCGGCGCGGAGGCGCTCAGCCAGGGTGCCCTGCGGGGTGAACTCCACCTCAAGCTTGCCGGCGAGGTACTGCTCGGCGAACAGCTTGTTTTCCCCCACGTAGGAGGCGATCACCTTGCGGACCTGGCCCGCCTCGATGAGGATGCCCAGCCCCTTGCCGTCCACACCCATGTTGTTGGAGACCACAGTGAGGTCCCGCACGCCGGAATCCCGGACGGCTTCGATGAGGTCGGTCGGGATGCCGCTCAAGCCGAACCCGCCGACGGCGAGGGTGATGCCGTCCTGCAGGGACCCTTCCAGGGCCGTGGCGGCAGAAGCCTGGAGTTTCTTCATGACGTCTCCTCGTTGAGCGCGGTAGTCCACTTAGTGGACGCTTGGGATCTGAGTTTGGAGACTACGGGCACCCGGCAGAACGTGTCAAGAATCACTCATTTATGCCTTACAGTATGGACAGTAGGGTGAAGAGCATCCATATTGTGGACAAAGGGGAAGTGATGGCATCGACGCCGGTGCAGGGTGCCCAGGTGGTGGCGCGGATCGCGGAACTGCTGCGGTTGGTGGGCCGCGGCTCGGAGGGGATGCCCCTCGCGGCCCTGGTCCGGGAATCAGGCCTCACGCGCCCAACGGCCCACAGGCTCCTGACATCGCTCGCCGCGGAGGGCTTGCTGGACCATGATCCCGTCACGGGCAATTGGGTCCTGGGTCCGGAAATCCTCCTGATGGGATCGGTGGCCTCGGCACGGTTTCCCATGGAGGACATCGCCCGGCCCAGCCTGCGCCGGCTGGCCCAGGCCACGGGGGAGAGCGCCTTCTTCTCCATCCGCCGGGGCAATGAGACGGTGTGCCTCCTGCGGGAGGAGGGCAGCTTCCCTGTCCGGTCTTTTGTCCTGCATGAGGGCGTCCGCTTCCCGCTGGGCGTCGCGTCAGCCGGGACAGCCATCCTGGCCTTCCTGCCAACGAATGAGCAGGAAGAGTTGCTGGGCCGGTGGCCGGAGCATGCGGGGGCCTTCGCGGTGAACCACACGGTTGACCTGGTCCGGAAGAACCTGGCCCGCACCAGGCTGGCCGGCTACTCAGTAAACCCGGGGCTGGTCCTGGAGGGAAGCTGGGGGATGGGCGCGGCGGTGTTCGACCGTTCAGGACGGCCGGCCTGGGCGTTGTCACTGACCGGCATTGAACCGCGGTTCAAGGCCGAACGGCAGGAGGAGCTGGGTGGCCTGCTGATGGCGGAGGCCCACAGGATTACGCAGCAGCTGGGCGGAAGCGCCGACGGCGGGCGCCGGGCCCGCTGAGCCGCCACGGCTGTGCCGGGATACGACGACGGCGGGTCCACCTGTCCGGTGACCCCGCCGTCGTACCCCAAAAGGTGGGGAATTCCTGCCTACAGCCCGGCGCGGGGCTCCACGGGCCCTTCGCCCTTCCACCACGTGTCAAAGATGGTCACCGGCACGGTGCGCTTGTGGCGGGTCCGGAGATACTTCTGCTCGATGGATTCGGCCACCGCGTCCGGGACCTCGCGGCCTTCGAGGTAGTCGTCGATCTGGTCGTAGCTGATGCCCAGTTCGTCCTCGTCGGTGCGGCCCGGCCGGTCGTCGAGCAGGTCCGCCGTGGGCACCTTTTCCCACACGCGCGCCGGTGCACCCAGTTCCGCCAGGAGGGCCCGGTTCTGCCGCTTGTTGAGGCCGAACAGGGGAAGGATGTCAGCCCCGCCGTCGCCGTACTTGGTGAAGAAGCCCGTGACGGACTCCGCGCCGTGGTCGGTGCCGAGCACCAGGTAGTTGAACTCGCCGGCCAGCGCATACTGGGCGATCATCCGGGTGCGGGCCTTGGTGTTTCCCTTGTGGAAGTCGGAGATCTCCGAGCCCACGGTCTTCTCGAACTCGTCCTCGAAGCCATCCACCGCCGCCGAGATGTTGAACGTCCATTCGGTCTTGGCCTTGATGAAGTCCAGCGCCGCCTGGGCGTCTTCCTCATCGTGCTGCACGCCGTAGGGCAGGCGGACTGCAACGAAGTTGGCCTCTACGCCCTCGGCCTCAAGCTCATCAACCGCCAGCTGGGCCAGTCTTCCGGCGAGCGAGGAATCAAGTCCGCCGGAGATGCCCAGGACAAAGCCTTTGGTGTGGGTGGCCTTCAAGTATTCCTTGAGGAATGTGACGCGTTTGCGCACCTCCCCTGCGGGATCGATCCGGGGCTGAACGCCCATTTCTTCAATGATCTTGGCCTGGAGTTCGCGCATGGTGTCCAGCCTAGCCAGCGCTGTCAACAACCCTCAACTGTTCCGGGCAGGCCCTGGGCGGCGTAGCTTAGGTGCATGGAGCGGACGGGATGCGCCGTGGTGGGCGGGGGCCCGGCAGGAATGATGCTGGGGCTGCTGCTGGCACGGGCCGGAGTGCATGTGGCAGTCCTGGAAAAGCACCGTGATTTCCTGCGGGATTTCCGTGGCGACACCGTGCATGCGTCCACCATCCGGCTGATCGACGAACTGGGCCTGGGCGCCGGATTCCGGGCCCTCCCGCAGAGCAGGCTGAGCAACGTCGCTGTCCCGGTCCCCGGCAGCGGGCTGGTCACGCTGGCGGCTTTTGACTCCCTGAAGCCCCCGTACAACTACGTGGCCATGATGCCCCAGTGGGACTTCCTGGATTTCCTCGCCTCGGCCGCCGCCGCGGAACCGACGTTCACCCTGCTCATGGAAACGGAAGCCACCGGCCTGGAGTTCGACGGCGGACGCGTCACCGGAGTGCGCTTCCGGTCCACCGCCGGCGGCGCGGAGGGCCCGGAGCAGGTGCTGCACGCCGACGTCGTAGTGGCCGCGGACGGCAGGCATTCAGTGCTGCGACAGGCGGCCGGGATGCGGGCGAAGGAGTACCCGGTGCCCTTTGACACCTGGTGGTTCAAAATCCCGCGCCGCGCCGCCGAGCGCGGCGAAGTCGCCGGGGTGGTCCCCGCCCTGGGGGACCGCGATGCCCTGATCGCCCTCAACCGCACCGACTACTACCAGATGGGATACCTGGCCCCCAAGGGCTCGGATGCCAAAATCCGGGAAGACGGCGTGGAACACTTCCGCCAGCGGGTGGCAGCGCTGCGCCCCGACCTCGCCGACCGCGTTGATTCCATCCGCAGCCTGGCGGACCTGCACTGGCTGGACGTCAGGCTGAACCGGCTGCGGCGCTGGTACGTCGACGGTTTTCTCTGCATTGGGGACGCCGCGCACGCGATGTCCCCCGCGGGCGGGGTGGGCATCAACCTGGCCATCCAGGACGCGGTGGCAGCCGCGGAACGCCTGGCCCCTGATTTGCGCCAAGGGCGCGTGCGGACCAGGACCCTTGCTTCGATCCAGCGCCGCCGCCGCATGCCCACGGTGCTGGTCCAGGCCGTGCAGCGGGTGATGCACCGGGTGGTGTTCGTTCCACTCTTCGCGGGCACCTTGTCCGGCGACATGCTGGCCCGCGTGGGTGACCGGACGCCGTTCTCCATCCAGCGCCTGCTTTTCTTCATCCTCCGCCACAACCCCGTGGTCAAGCGTGTCCTGCCCCGGGTCATTGCGATCGGGCCGCGCCCCGAGCACGCGCCCGGCTTCGCCCGCCCGCTCACCGTCCCGCCACCCACTAAACTTGGGGCCATGACTTCGCCCACTGACACTGCGGTAGACACTGCAGCTGCCCGCGCCCGACTGCTCGAACTGATCAAGGAACTTGCCGTGGTCCGCGGCAAGGTGATCCTCTCCAGCGGAGCCGAGGCCGATTACTACATCGACCTGCGCCGCATCACCCTGCACCATGAGGCGTCCAAGCTGGTGGGCCAGGTAATGCTGGCACTGGCGGACGACGCCGGCATCGACTTCGAGTGCGCCGGCGGGCTCACCATGGGTGCCGACCCCGTCGGCACTGCAGTGATGCACGCTGCCGCTGACGCCGGCCGGACAGTTGACGCGTTCGTGGTCCGGAAGGCCCAGAAGTCCTACGGCATGGGCCGCCAGGTGGAAGGGCCGTCCGTTGAGGGCCGCAAGGTGCTGGTCCTGGAAGACACATCCACCACAGGCGGCTCCGCGCTGACCGCAGTGGAAGGCGTCCGGAAAGCCGGCGGCAACGTCGTGGCCGTGGCCGTGATCGTGGACCGCGATACCGGCGCCAAGGAAAAGATCGAAGCCGAAACCGGCGTTCCCTACCTGTTCGCATTCGGCAAGGACGAGCTGGGCCTGGACTAGTCCCGTGACGGGGCCGGCCCCGGCGGCCGGCTCCGGGACACCTGGGGGACCGGTGTTGGCCCGCCGCTGGTGGCTGATTTATTATTTGCGTTAACACCTTTCAGTTGCTTGGAGATCCTGTATTTTGCTCCCCCCACAACAGCCTTTGAGCGCGACGGACCAAGTCCAGAACCTCATCCTGGAAAGCGCCGATTTCGAGGACTTCCTCAACGAGTTGGCACGCTTCTCCGCGCACCAGATGGCAGGCGACGGCGACGACGCCCTGTGCGGCATCACGCTGCTCCGCGACCGCAAGGCAGCCACCATCGGCTGGAGCAGCGAAGCGGCGCGGGAAGTGGATGAAATCCAGTATTCCCTCGCCCAGGGACCGTGCCTGTCCGCGGCACAGGAAGAGCGCGAAGTCTACGTACCGGACCTCTTGCAGGAGGACCGGTGGGGGCCGGACTATGCGGCTGCCGTTGCCTCCCACGGGTTGCGTTCGGTGCTGTCGCTGCCGTTCAACCTGCAGGGGGAGGCCAAGGCCGCGCTGAACCTCTACTCCGACGCCCCGCGCAAGTTTGACGGCCGGGCGGCGGACAGGGCGCGGGACTTCACCCGGGAAATTTCCGAAGCACTCCGGCTGGCTGTCCGGTTCTCGCTGCACGCAGACAGTGCGACGAACCTGCGGGCCACGCTGGAGTCGAGGACCATCATCGATATCGCCATCGGCATCGTCATGGCGCAGAACCGGTGCAGCCAGGAAGCGGCCGTCGAAATCCTCACCGAGGCGTCCAGCAACAGCAATACCAAACTCCGGGACATCGCCAAGTCGCTGGTGGATTCGGTGGGCGGCACCGCCGGAGCGCGTACCCACTACCAGGAACCGGGCAAAGTCGGCCAGGGTCGGCGGGCCTGAAGGCAGGTTGTGCGGAGGCCCGGCGAGGGTTACGCTAGCGGAGGTTGAGCCGTCGGCCATAGAACCTCTTTTGGAGTACCTATGGACCGCGCGCTAGACGCACTCGTTAACCTTGATGTCCCCGCGGACATCGTCCGGATTGAAGTCCGGGGAGCCCTTCACCACGATTCCCGTGCTGAACTGGTCCACATCATCCGCCGCGTCCGGAGGATGGGCATCCGCTGCCGTATCTGCGTCGATCTCTCGCAGGCTGAACTTGTCGAATCATCCGCGCTGGCAGGTCTCCGCGGCGACCTCAACGCCATGGACACCACGTCCCTGCCGGGTGTCCCCTCCGCCGGGGTGTCCCTTCAGCTCACCCCCGCGGCGCACGACTGGGCACAATGGGACGCCTCCAGCCTCCGCCCGCTCCTGGTGGATGATGACATCAGGGAGCTTTTCCCCGGCGGTGAGTTCGCAGGTGAGTACCCCCAGTTGCCGGTGATGTGGATCGAAGGGCTGTATGGCCGTCCGCTGACGGAATACACGGAGCAGGAACTGCTGCACGCCAGCGACTCCGCTTTTGCCCTGCTGGATAACCCGGACGCCCCCGACGGCGCTGACCTCCTGGGCCGCTACAACGACATTGGCCTGGAGATCCTCCGCCGCCAGCAGGAACCCCAGGCGCCCTTCCCGGCCACGGAGGGGCAGGCCGCCAGCTGACGCGCAGCGTCACCGAACGTTAACATCCGCGGTTGCCGCGGTGACTTTCCCGGGGCTTACGGTAGGAGTGTGCCGTATGAGGGGGAAGTTAATCCACAGAGCCGGCGAGGGGTCTCCGATGCCCGGCTGCTGGCGGAAGCGGCTGCCCTCCAACGCTTTTCGCGGCGTACGTTCCTGGCCGGTGCAGGCGCCTCCGGGCTGCTGGCCGCGGACATGCTGATGACCCGTGAAGTGCAGTCGCAGCGCCGGACCACCAGGATCCTGACTATTGCGGACGACTTCGCCGATGCCTACTACCCGGACGCCAGCTGGTTCCTGTTCCCCGGGTACAAGACCAGCTGGGAAGAAGCGCAGTGGATCCTGAACACGCTCAGGGGCGCACTGAACAAGCGCGCCCGGCTCGCCGCCGTCGGATATTCCAACCTGGGGCTCAACATCACCGAGGTGGTCAACGCGATCACCGACTACATCACTGCCGAGAAGATCACCAAGCTCTTCTTTTACGGGCACAGCTTCGGCGGCATGCTCGCCACCCAGGTGGCGGCCCGGCTCCTGGCCCTGCAGGGCGTCCAGGTGCAGTTCATCCTCCTGGACTCCAGCCCCTACAGCGCCCACGACGTCCTGGACCAAAGCTGGTTCGACGGCGTGGTGTTCCTCTACGAGAGCGGCGTCAGGTTCCCCTCCACCCTGCGCGGCGGGTATGAACTGGGGGAGCGGATCATCCACAAGGACGAACGGAGCTGGCGCCAGATCCTGAACCAGACGCTGGAGCAGCTCTCACCCATTGCCCCGTCCAACGTCCTGGTCCAAACGGAGTCCGCCTACATCTACCACTTCGAGGGAAGCCAGTTCGCCGGCCACCTCGGAACAGCCAAGATGGCCTATATCGGCAACCCCAAAGACGGCACTGTTGACTATGAGACCGCGGCCGAAACCTGGGCGGTGGTGTTCAAGGACAACATGGTCTCCAGCAACCTGCAGACCACGGGTGCGGCGCCCGCCCACGCCAGCCCCGGCTGGAACCCGCAGATCTACCGGCCCCTGGTCACGGAACTGCTGGACGAGTACTTCCCGCTGCCCCGGGGCGGCTCCCGGGTCAGCATCTTCTAGATCTGGTTCTTCAGGTCCGCCACGGAATTCAGCACCTGGTTGGGCCGGAAGGGGTACGCGGCGATGTCGTCCTTGTGCGTGATGCCGCTGAGGACCAGGACGGTGTGCAGGCCTGCCTCCATGCCGGCGATGATGTCCGTGTCCATCCGGTCACCGATCATGGCGGTGGTCTCGGAGTGTGCATCGATCTGGTTCATGGCCGACCGGAACATCATGGGGTTCGGCTTGCCCACAATGTACGGTTCGCGGCCGGTGGCCTTGGTGATCAGGGCCGCGATGGCACCCGTGGCCGGCATGGGGCCGTCCTTGGAGGGGCCGGTGGCATCCGGGTTGGTGGCGATGAACCGCGCACCGGCCAGGATCAGGCGGATGGCCGTGGTGATTGCCTCGAAAGAGTACGTGCGCGTCTCGCCGAGGACCACGAAGTCCGGGCTCTGGTCGGTGAGGATGAAGCCGGCCTCGTGCAGCGCCGTCGTCAGCCCTGCTTCGCCGATGGTGTAGGCGCGGTTGCCCGATTCCGAGCCACCGGCAGACACCTGGTCCTTCAGGAACTGGGCGGTGGCCAGGGCGGAGGTCCAAATGTTCTCCTCGGGGATCTCCAGCCCGGAAGCGCGCAGGCGTGCGGCGAGGTCGCGGGGCGTGAAGATGGAGTTGTTGGTCAGCACGAGGAAGCGCTTTGAGGTGTCCACCCAGCGCTGGATCAGCTCAGCCGCCCCGGGGATGGGCTGGTTTTCATGGACCAGGACGCCGTCCATGTCCGTCAGCCAGCACTCAATCTCCTGGCCGCTCCGGTATACCGCCGGGTTGCCTGCTACCTGGTCCTCGTCTGCCATGCCCTGCCTCCGCCTGTGATGATTGCCCGAAGAGTCCAGTCTAGTGTTGAAGGGTGAACCAAACGCCCGGCATGACAGACGAACCCGACCACCAGCCCGGGGAGGCCGGACCCGCAAAGGCGGAGGTCGGCGTCGGGCCCTGGGAAGGGGACCTGCCGGAAGGCGACCACTGGGACCCTGACCTGCTGGCGGACGGCGACCGGCGCAACGTCCTGGACAAATACCGCTACTGGAAGCACGAGGCGATCGTCGCGGAGCTGGACTCCCGGCGGCATAACTTCCACGTGGCCATTGAGAACTGGCAGCACGACCTCAACATCGGCACCGTGGTGCGCACCGCCAACGCCTTCCTCGCCAAGGAGGTACACATCATCGGCCGACGGCGGTGGAACCGGCGCGGCGCCATGGTCACCGACCGCTACCAGCACGTCCGCCACCACCCCACCGTGGAGGACTTCGTCCAGTGGGCGCAGGGGGAGGGGCTGGCGATCATCGGGATCGACATCTTCCCGGACTCGGTGCCCCTCGAGACGTATGAACTGCCGCGCGACTGCGTGCTGGTGTTCGGGCAGGAGGGCCCGGGCCTGACACCGGAAGTGCACCAAGCGGCCGCCGCCACCCTGTCCATCGAGCAGTTCGGCTCCACCCGGTCCATCAACGCCGCCTCCGCCGCGGCTATTGCCATGCACGCCTGGATCCGGCGGCACGTCTTCAACCAGCACGTGTGAGTATTACCGACCGGTGACCCGAAACACCCTGCCAGCCCGGGAATGGCTAGGATGGTGCCAAGCCGTAAGCGGTCTATTTGAGGGTCATCCACCCACAGACGAAACTCAGCAGAGGAGCCAGCATGCCCATTGCAACCCCAGAGATCTACGCCGAGATGATCGACCGCGCGAAGGCGGGCGGATTCGCCTTCCCCGCCGTCAACGTCACGTCCTCGCAGACGCTGAACGCGGCACTGCGTGGCTTCGCCGAGGCAGAGTCCGACGGCATCGTGCAGGTTTCCACCGGCGGTGCCGCCTACTGGTCAGGTGCCTCCACCAAGGACATGGTGGCCGGTTCCCTGGGCTTCGCTGCCTTCGCCCGCGAGGTGGCCAAGAACTACGGTGTCAACATCGCCCTGCACACGGACCACTGCCCCAAGGACAAGCTGGATGGCTTTGTCCTGCCGCTGCTGGAAGCGTCCGAGGCTGAAGTCAAGGCCGGCCGCAACCCGCTGTTCAACTCCCACATGTGGGACGGCTCCGCAGAGACCCTGCAGGAGAACCTGAAGATCGCCCGCGACCTGCTGGCCCGCACCGCGGCCGCCAAGATGATCCTCGAGGTGGAGATCGGCACCGTCGGCGGCGAGGAAGATGGCGTGGAGAACGCCATCAACGACAAGCTCTACACCACGGTCGAGGACGCCCTGGCCACCATCGACGCCCTCGGCGCTGGTGAAAACGGCCGCTACATCACCGCCCTGACGTTCGGCAACGTGCACGGCGTCTACAAGCCCGGCGGCGTCAAGCTGCGCCCGGAGATCCTCAAGGACATCCAGGCCCAGGTGGGTGCCAGGATCGGCAAGGACAACCCGTTCGACCTCGTGTTCCACGGCGGCTCCGGCTCCTCCGACCAGGAGATCGCCGACGCCGTTTCCTACGGCGTGATCAAGATGAACATCGACACCGACACCCAGTACGCCTACACGCGTCCGGTGGCTGACCACATGTTCAAGAACTACGACGGCGTCCTGAAGGTTGACGGCGAAGTGGGCAACAAGAAGACCTACGACCCCCGCGTCTGGGGCGCCTCCGCCGAAGCCGGCCTGGCAGCCCGCGTGGTGGAAGCCACCAAGCAGCTCGGTTCGGCCGGAAAGACCTTCTAGATGTCGGACGAGTTCCGCCGGAACCTGATGGGGCCGGAGCCCACGCTCCTGCCTGCCGAAACCGAGGTGTACGGGCAGTTGGAGGCCGGCCACGAGGCATTGGACCTGGTGGCCAAGCACCCCACGTCCTCGCTGCTCTGGGCTGTGCTCGCCGAAGAAGCATGGGCGGAGGGCCGGATCATCGATTCCTACGCCTACTCCCGCGTCGGCTACCACCGCGGCCTGGACTCGCTGCGCCGCAACGGCTGGCGCGGCGTCGGGCCCATCCCGTGGGAGCACGAGCCCAACCGCGGATTCCTGCGGGCCCTCTACTCCCTGGGCAGGGCTTCCTCTGCCATCGGCGAGGCTGACGAGCCGGAGCGGATCGAAAAGTTCCTCAACGACTCGGACCCCACGGCGAAGGCAGCGATCGAGGGCAAGTTTTAGTCCTTTGCGCTTAAACAACGACGGCGGGTGGTTGCCTTTCCAGGAAAGGTAACCACCCGCCGTCGGCCGCTTAAGGCTTGGCGATGCCGGTGCGTGCCATGGCGTCGGCGTAGGCCGCGCGCATGTCCTCGAGGTACTCCTCCTGGCGCGCGGGGGAACCGGCGAAGGCGCGGCCGCTCAGGGAACGCACCTTGTAGGTCTTCAGGCCGCGGCGCCACAGCAGCGGAACTTCGGTCTTCAGGAGTGCGTTGGCCAACCGGTTGGCTTCGGTTCCGTGCGCCACGATGACGGAGGCACGGGGCACCAGGGCCAGGAACTTCAGCAGCGGCTTCAGGCCTGCCTGGATCTGGTCGGGAGTGAACTTGCCGTTGGGCTCACCGGGAACGTGCCAGGGGTGGACGTTCCACGGCATCACGAACTCGGGGCGCAGGCCCAGCTTCCACTGCAGTCCCAGCATGCGGGTCGCGGCGTCCTGGTCCCCGGCCGTGATGAACCCGGACGGGTCCGCCTCGCCAATGTTGGAGAACAGGCTGATGATGCGGCATTCCTCCACGTCGTGCATGGGATCCACATAGGGGACCACGGTTCCGGGCTTGGTCTCCTGCAGGGAATCGCAGAGCTCGTTAACGGCAGCAACGCTGGGGTCGTAGCGGCGGCTCATGAGCTGTTCGTGGAATGTTTCGGGTGCCAGGGCTGTCATGAAGTGCTGGTTCTCCTGCGGGGATTGGCGTTGCTGCCGCCACGGAAACGGGCACGCGGGGGCGCGACACATCAGCGGCGGTTGATTGGGGTGGGCCGATTCCTGGTCGGCCTTACCCAGTTTAGCAAGCCCCGGGAAACGAAACGCCGGTCCCGTGCACCTGACTCAGCCAGGGCACGGAACCGGCGGGTTCCGGCTTCGCCTCCCGCAGCTACCAGAGGCGGCTGGTGGCCCGGCGGGCGCCTTCCCCGAGGGCCTCCAGTTTGGCGAAGGCGATCTGCGGGTGGACCCGGCCGCCCAGGCCGCAGTCGGTGGAGGCGATGACATTCTCGCGGCCCACGACGTCGGCAAAGCGGACAATACGGTCTGCCACCAGGTCCGGGTGTTCCACCACGTTGGTAGCGTGCGAGACGACGCCCGGGATGATCACCTTGCCCTCGGGGAGCTTGGTGTCCTCCCATACCCGCCATTCGTGTTCGTGGCGGACGTTGGCCGCTTCGAAGGAGTATGCCCCGGCGTTGACCTGCAGCACCGAGCCAATGATGTCGGCGAAGGGGATGTCCGTGGTGTGCGGGCCATGCCAGGAACCCCAGCAGACGTGCAGCCGGATCTGTTCCTGGGGCAGGTCGCGGAGGGCCCAGTTGGTGGCCTCGACGCGCAGCTGGATGAACTTCAGGTAGTCCTCCAGGCTGGGCTCCGGATTGATCTGGTCCCAGCTCTCGGCCAGGGACGGATCATCGAGCTGCACGGTGAGGCCGGCATCGATGATCGCCTTGTATTCCTCCCGCATGGCATCGGCGCACGCGTAGACGAGTTCCTCGTCTGACTTGTAGTACTCGTTGGCCACGCGGGCGCAGGAGCCGGGGGAGAGGGATGCTACGAAGCCGTCCGACAACCCGGCGGCGGCGAGGCCGGTCTTCAGGTTCCTGATGTCCGATGCCACCAGGTCCTGGCCCGTGTAGGTCAGGGGTCCGGCGATCTTGGGCTGGGTCACGCTCTTGCGGTGGGACAGGATGCCCGAGGAGGGGTCGTTGTAGGCCTCGTTGAACGCCTGCCGGTCGCGCCGGTCAGGGAATGAGGTCAGGACAATGTTGCCGGGCGAGGAACGGTGCACCTGGGCATCGGCCCAGCGGTCCACGTTGGTTGGCTCCAGGCCGCCCAGCCGTGCAAAGGAGTAGTTCCACCAGGCGCCGTAGTCCACGGAGCTGGACATCGTGTGCCCGTATTCGCCGTCGTTGGGGATGTCGATGCCGAGGTCCTTCTGGCGCTGGACCACCTCCACCACGGAGGCCTCCAGGAGTTCCAGGAATTCAGGGGTGACGCCGTCGCTTTCCTTGGCTGCGTTGGCCGCAATGAGTTCCGGGGTGCGGGGCAAGGATCCCGCGTGGGTGACGCGGATGTGGTCGGTGTTCAGGGACATGCTGGAATCTTCCTTTCCATCGGTCCTGGCAGTAGCACCTTCGGCCGGCAGGAATCCTGCTGGACCGTGGTTGCTGCGGCGTCATCGAGCCAGGTCTCTCGGCCGCTCCGGATGGTTCACTCTCACATAAATCCAGATGCCTGCCCCGGGGCAAGTCTGCGCCGCTTTATGTCGCGGCGGGCTGCCCAGCGGCTTTCCTGCCGTTTCCCAGCGGGCAGCAGCATACTTACAGCTTTTGTTCAGGTTATTGACAGGTTTCGTTAAGCTTGGTTGGCTGAGGTCACATGCCGCCGCCGCGACGAAGCTGACTAACGGCACCCCGATGCACTCGAAAGAGGTAATGCACTGTGAAGAAACCCCTGGCAAATTTCAGGACCCTCGCCGTCTCCGGAGCCCTGGCGCTGGCCGTCGCCGCAGGACCCGCCCCGCTGGCACACGCTGTGGGCGATGGCCCCACTTACGACGCCAACGGCCAGATCACCACGTCCAGGCTCGCCACGTATGAACAGATGGTCTTATTCCTGAAGGACCAGGATGCCCGCCAGCCGGCAATGGAGCTGGAGGTCATCGGGCAGACGGTCAAGGGGCGTGACATCCACCTGATCAAGTACATTTCGGACCCCGCCAAGCCCACCATCCTGTACCTGACCCAGCAGCACGGCAACGAGCAGCTCACCACCGAGGGCGCCATGGAGTTCATCAAGCACCTGGGGACCGGCAAATCCGCGGACATCCTCAACGGCGTGAACATCCTGGTAGTGCCCATGCTCAATGCGGACGGCGCCATGGGTGACGTGGACTTCTCCCTGGACAATTACCTCGCCAAGGGCGACCGGCACCTCACCCGCTACAACGCCGAGGGCGTGGACCTGAACCGCGACCACGTGGCCAAGGTCCAGCCGGAGACCCAGGCGCTGCACAACAACGTCATGCGCAAATACCGGATCGACTACATGATCGACCTGCACCACCAGGGCACCCGGGCCGAGCGTGACGGCAAGCTGGTGTCGGGCTCCATCCTGTACCCCACCACCCCCAACGCCGACCCCGCCGTCGTCGAAAAATCCAAGCAACTCGGCGCCGTGGTGTTCAACAACGTCGACTCCACCGGCTGGGGGCACCTGGGCAAATACCAGGGCGGCAGTGCCGAAACCATCAGCCGCAACGGCATCTCCGTGGAGTACGGCATTGCCACCCTGCTCTTCGAGATGCGCGGCATGTCGGACCACTACCTGGACGGCTATGCACTCGGGCAGCGCAGCAACGGCTACCTGATTAAACAGACCGTCACCACGCTGACCTCCACGGCCGCGGCCATCGCGGACGGGTCCATTGCCGACGCCGACACCTCCTTCTGGAACACGCTCGCCGAACAGACGTCCCGGCCGGCCGGGGAGGCTGAGGACGAATAGACGGCACCGGCCGCCGCGGCCTTTTGGCAGAAAGGACCGCGGCGGGCCACAACAGTGGACAAAGTGCCCTATCGGCTAAACTTGGGTGGTAAGAGCCCCGGAACTCTTGCTTCGCTGCGCCGTGCTGCGGCTGTGCGAAGGCCGGTATGTTCGGGGCATTCTCATGAACGGCGCTGCATGGGCCCGCCACCTGGTGGCCGGCCCGGGCAGTCCGCACGAATGGGGGAGGATCCCATGCCAGCAATTGTGATCGTAGGAGCCCAGTGGGGCGACGAAGGAAAAGGCAAGGCCACCGACCTGCTGGGCGGCCGTGTTGACTACGTCGTCAAGCCCAACGGCGGCAACAACGCCGGGCACACCGTCGTCGTAGGCGGTGAAAAGTACGAACTCAAGCTGCTGCCGGCAGGCATTCTCAGCCCCAACGCCGTTCCCATCATCGGCAACGGCTGCGTGGTGAACCTGGAGGCACTCTTCCAGGAAATCGACGGACTCCAGGCGCGCGGCGCCGACACCTCAAAACTGCGGGTCTCCGCCAACGCCCACCTGGTGGCCCCGTACCACCAGGTGCTGGACAAGGTGACCGAGCGCTTCCTGGGCAGCCGTGCCATTGGCACCACCGGCCGCGGCATCGGCCCCGCCTACATGGACAAGGTGGCCCGGCTGGGCATCCGCGTCCAGGACGTCTTCGACGAATCGATCCTCCGCCAGAAGGTGGAAGGCTCGCTGCGCCAGAAGAACGAACTCCTGGTCAAGGTCTACAACCGCCGCAGCGTTGTGGTGGACGAGATCGTGGAGTACTTCCTGTCCTTCGCCGAGCGGCTCCGCCCGCTGGTCATCGACAGCACCCTGGTCCTGAACTCGGCGCTGGACGAGGGCAAGGTAGTCCTGATGGAGGGCGGCCAGGCAACGTTCCTGGACGTGGACCACGGCACCTACCCGTTCGTGACCTCGTCCAACCCCACCGCCGGTGGCGCCTCGGTGGGTTCCGGCATCGGCCCCACCCGGATTTCGCGTTCCATCGGCATCATCAAGGCCTACACCACCCGCGTTGGTGCCGGTCCGTTCCCCACCGAGCTTTTCGATGAGATGGGCATGTACCTGCAGAAGACCGGCGGTGAATTCGGCGTCAACACCGGCCGCCCGCGGCGCTGCGGCTGGTACGATGCCGTCCTGGCGCGGCACGCTTCCCGCGTGAACGGTTTCACGGACTACTTCGTCACCAAGCTGGACGTCCTGACCGGCATCGAGCAGATCCCGGTGTGCGTGGCCTACGACGTCGACGGTGTCCGGCATGACGAGATGCCCATGACGCAGACCGAGTTCCACCACGCCAAGCCGATCTTCGAGTACTTCGACGGCTGGACCGAGGACATCACGGGAGCCCGGACGCTGGCCGACCTCCCCGAGAATGCCCGCAACTACGTGCTGGCGCTGGAGAAGCTCTCCGGAACCCGGTTCTCCGCGATCGGCGTTGGCCCGGACCGCGACCAGACCATCGTGGTGAACGACCTCATCAACGACTGACGCGCCCTCCCGGAGCAGGCATGACGACGGCGGCAGGCCACCTTTCGCAGGTGGCCTGCCGCTTCTCTTTTGGTGGCGGACAGCGAATTTACACAGGCTTAACGCGCATGGTCTTGTGAGGTTTCCGGTGCCGCGGCCAGACTCGTCTGTACAACCTGGTGCCCAAGGAAGGATCGTCATGGCCGGAAAATTTGAAGCATTCGTCGACGCTGATTCGTTTTTCCGGTTCCGTCTCCTGGCTCCGGACGGGGCCGTTATCGCCGTCTCCGGCCCCTTCGAGGACAAGGCCGCTGTGGCGGCAGGGATCGCCGCGGTGCGTGAATGTGCCGGCACGGGCCTGGTCACCGACCTGTGTCCCGCCGGAACCGTAGCCCGTCCCGCGGCTGAACCCGCTGCGGCTGCTGCCGCTGTTCCGGCCGGGCTGCCCGCCGCCGTCGTGCCCGTGTGCGGAGAAGAACGCGCGCCCTCCACGCGGCACGCCTTTGCGCTGGCGAATGCGCCGCGCCGGCATGCCACGGCACCCCGGTGGACCAGGGCAGCAGCCCGCTGACGGGGGGGAAGGAAATTCTCAAAAGTTTTTTTGAAAGCGCGTAACCCTTTGGGGGTCCCCGGCGATTACCCCTATGAAGTGCCGGTCTGGAACCTGTCCCCCATCACGTTCCAGGCCGGCTCTTTTGTCTTTCCGCAAGGGTGGCTGCACCCGCCTGGCCCGGCACCGGCCCTGTTGCCGGCGTCGTGGCGGTTCCGGCGGGGTGGTTACCTGAGGGTAAAGTAAGGGCAGCGTTCCGGATGTACTGAGCGCCCGCCTTGCCAACACCCTTCTTTGACGGAAAGCACTACGTCAGTGACCGATGCACAGACAGACGAGGCTCCGGACCAGCCGCTTTCCGGGACTGCCGCCTTCAGCCTTGTCTACAAGACCTACGCATCACAGGTGCTGGGCTACCTCACAGCCCGGGGAGTCGAGGATCCGGAGGCCGCCATGCAGGAAGTGTTCCTTTCCGTGCTGCCCCGCCTCCACACCGTGCACGGCGGCGAATCCGGCCTGCGGACTTTTATCTTCTCCGTTGCCCACGCCCGCATGGTGGATGACCACCGGCGGCAAAGCCGGACCCCGGTCAAGCTGCCCTTCGAGCCCGAGCTCGACCAGCGGGTAGACACCTCAGCGGAAAAGGAAGCCCTGCAGCGCATTTCGCCCCAGGAGGTCCTGACGCTGCTGGACGGTCTGCCGCAGGACCAGCGGGACGTCCTGTCGCTGCGCCTGGTGGGAGGCCTCACGGTGGAACAGACGGCCGAGACCATGGAAAAGAGCGCCGGTTCGGTGAAGCAGCTTCAGCGGCGCGCATTGTTGAAACTCCGGGAACTCGCCGCAGTGAAGGAGTACCTAGCGCCATGACACCCGCCCCGGAAAACCGCGCCGCCCTTGTTGATGACATGCTGCTGGACGCCGGCTGCCAGCTGGATGCGGACCTTCGCAACGCCCTGCTGTCGCTGGGCACCCTGGCTTCGCTGCCCGCACCGGCACCCAGCGGTGAGCTTGCCGCACTGCTTACGGCCGGGGGACCTTCACCGTTGGAAGGCCCGGCCCCGGCCGGGGAGCCGGCGGGGGAACCGGGCGAGGAAGCAGCTGAAGAGGCACCCGAACAGCCCGGTGGACAGCCCGATGCGCAGCCTGGGGACGAACTGGCGCGCCGCCGCCGCCGGCACCGCCCCACCGCGCTGGGCCTGGTGCTGGTGGCCGGGATGGGGCTGGGCGTGGGCGGGGTAGCCGCCAGCTCCAGCACTTCCGGGACCAGTCCCGTGGAGCACCTGCTGGAGGATTGGGCGCCCTGGAACGGTACAGCCGGGGAACCGTCCGCAGCCGGTTTCAGCTACCGGGGCCCCCACGTGGCTTCCGACGGGGACCTTGCCGCTGCCGGCCCACCCGCACCGGGTGCGGCCGCCGATGCCGCAAACCTTTCCTCCAGCCTCCTTCGGGATCCTGCCGGCTCCTCCCGCCACACGGGACGGGCGCACACTGGGTTCCCGCCGTGCGTCGGTCCGGTCAAACACGAGGCCGGCGCCGGCGCCGAAGCGTGCACGCCCGCGGCGCCCGGGACTTTTTTGCAGGGCAATGGAACCGGCAGGGGCAAAGAGAATCCCGGCGCTGCGACGGACGGAATGCCGGCGGAGCCAGGGGCTGCCGGGGCCGCGAAGGCCGGACTCCCGGCGGCCAACACCGGGCCGTCAGCCGGGGGTGCAGCCGAGGAAGCACAGAAGGCGGCGGGCTCCGCGGCCAACGCAACGCCGGCGCAGGGCCAAACAGGCTCCCAGGCGGCAGGACAGGGAACCGGGCCCAAGCCCACGTCTCCGGCGAAATAGCCCAAACACAGCAACAGCGGGCCCGTCGGACGGACCCGCTGTCGCCTTATTCAGTCGCCGGTCAGGCCATGACCTGGCGCTTGGAGGAAATCACGCCGGTATCGAAGCCGGCCAGGTGGAGTCCACCGTGGAAGCGCGCGTGCTCGATCTTCACGCAGCGGTCCATCACCACGTTGAGCCCCGCGGCTTCTGCGCCTGCCGCGACACCTTCATGCCAGGACCCCAGCTGCAGCCAGAGTGTTTTGGCGCCGGCGGCCACGGCCTCGTCCAGGACGCCCGGAAGGTCGTCGTGCTTGCGGAACACGTCAACGATGTCCGGGCTCTCCGGCAGGTCCGCCAGGGACGCATACGTGGGCTGGCCCAGGATCTCCTTGACCACCGGGTTCACGAAGTACACCTTGTAGCGGGTGGAGGACAGCAGATAGGTGGCCACGAAGTAGCTGGCCCGCGACGGCTTGTCAGAGGCTCCAACAATGGCGATGGATTTCGCCTGCCGGAGCAGGGCCAGCCGCTCAGGTGCCGACGGGCCGGACCAGGTGCGTTCGGCGGTACTCATGCGTTTGCTCCGATCGTGCAGGCGTCTGCGGGTTCTTCCAGGACGGCGGCGTCCTGGGCCGCTGCGTTGGAGGCCTCGGTGAGTGCCTGGTCCAGGTCCCACAGGATGTCCTCGATGTCCTCGAGGCCCACCGAGATGCGGACCAGGTCCTCCGGCACGCCCGCGGATTCCAGCTGGGCTGCGCTGAGCTGCTGGTGCGTGGTGGAGCCGGGGTGGATCACCAGGGTACGGGAGTCACCCACGTTGGCCAGGTGGGAGGCCAGCTGCAGGGACTCGATGAACTTCTGCCCTGCGGCGCGCCCACCCTTGACCCCGAACGAAAAGACCGACCCGGGGCCCAGCGGCAAGTACTTCCGTGCCCTGTCGTAGTGCGGGTGGGAGGGCAACCCGGAGTAGTTGACGTAAGCCACCCTGTCATCGTTTTCCAGCCACTCGGCCACGGCCCGCGCGTTCTTCAGGTGCTCGTCCAGCCGCTGCGGCAGTGTCTCAACGCCCTGGAGCAGCTGGAACGCCGACTGCGCCGAGAGGGCCGGGCCGATGTCGCGCAGCTGCTCGCTGCGCAGCCTGGTGAGGAAGCCATACTCACCGAAGTTGCCCCACCAGGAGACGTTGCCGTAGGAAGCCACGGGCTCGGTCATGGTGGGGAACTTGCCGTTGCCCCAGTTGAACCGGCCGCTTTCCACCACCACGCCACCGAGTGTGGTGCCGTGGCCGCCCAGGAACTTCGTGGCGGAGTGGATCACGATGTCCGCCCCGTGCTCGATGGGCCGCACCAGGTACGGCGTGCTCAAGGTGGCGTCGACCACCAAGGGGATGCCGGCGTCGTGCGCCACCTTTGCCAGCCCCGCCAGGTCCTGGACCTCCGACGACGGGTTGGCCACCACCTCCACGAAGATGGCCTTGGTGTTGTCCCGGACCGCCGCGGCGTAGTCGGCAGGGTCGGTTCCGGGCACGAACGTGGTGTCCACGCCGAACCGGCGCAGGGTCACGTCCAGCTGGGTCACCGTGCCGCCGTACAGCTGGGAGGCTGCCACGATGTGGTCGCCTGCCTGCGTCAGGACGGCGAAGGTGATGAACTCCGCTGCCATGCCCGACGCCGTCGCGACCGCTCCGATGCCGCCCTCGAGGGACGCGATGCGCTCCTCGAACGCCGCGACAGTGGGGTTGCCGATGCGGGAGTAGATGTTGCCGTACTTCTGCAGTGCGAACAGGTTGGCGGCGTCGTTGGTGTCTTTGAAGACGAAGGACGTGGTCTGGTAGATGGGAACGGCACGGGCGCCGTGTTCGGCGTCAGGGGTGCCGCCGGCGTGCAGGGCGCGGGTGCGGAAACCGAAAGTACGCTCAGCCATCAGACAGCCACCGCCTGGGCGGCGGGAGTGATTGAGAGGTCGAGTTCCGTGCCGTGCTTGCGGGCCAGGTCCGCCTCAAGCTCCCGGACGATCGGCAGGATGTCCCGGCCGAATGCGGCCACCTCCTCCTGGAAGTGCAAGTAGCAGGTGAGGAACAGGTTCACGCCGATCTTCTTGTATTCGACGATCCGTTCGGCGATCTGCTCCGGGGTGCCGATCAGCTGGGTCTTGAAGCCGTCGTTGTATTGGATCAGGTCCTCGAACGTGGAATCCGCCCACATGCCCTTGCCGTCCTTGGTGGCGGCACCGGCCTCCTGCACCGCGTCCCGGAACCCCTGGACGGCGGGCTTGTGCGCCTTTTCCACGATCTCGCGCAGGGTGTCCCGGGCCTCCTTCTCCGAGTCGCGCGCAATGACGAAGCCGTTCAGCCCGAAACGGGGAGCGGCCAACTGGCCGGCAGTGCCGCGGCGGGCCTCGCCGGCAGAGGCGACGACGCCGGCGATGTTGTCCTTGAAACCCTCAAGGTCCTTGCCGTTGGAGAAGTACCAGTCCGCCACGCGGCCCGCGGTGGCCTGGGCCGCCGTCGAGTTTCCACCGAAGAAGATCTCGGGGTGGGCGCGGCCGGGGACGTCCACCGGGGCGGGGTTCAGGGTGAAGTCGGTGATGTTGTAGTACTTGCCGGACTGGCTGTACTCCTTTTCGGTCCACAGGCCGCGCAGGACGTTGATGAATTCCTCCGTGCGGACATAGCGCTCGTCGTGCTCCAGCCACTCCAGGCCGAAGTTGGTGAACTCGCTCTTCAGCCAGCCGGAGACGATGTTCACGGCAGCGCGGCCATTGGAGATGTGGTCCGCGGTGATGATGTACTTTGCCAGCACGCCCGGGTGCCACATCCCGGGGTGAACAGCGGCAATCACCTTGAGGCGCTCCGTGGCGGCCAACAGGGCCAGGCTGAACGACGTCGCCTCGTGCTGCTTGTCCGCGCCGTAGGAGGCGGCGTAGCGCGTCTGCGTCAGGGCATATTCGAAGCCGGATTCTTCGGCGATGCGGGCCAGCTTCTTGTTGTAGTCGAAGTCCCAGCCGGTGCGCTGTTCGATGGTGGATACCACCAGGCCGCCGGAGACGTTGGGCACCCAGTAGGCGAACTTGAGCGGTTCGGAGAGTCGTGCGACGTTGCTGATCTCGGTCATGAATTTTCCTTCGGTAGGGCCCGCTGGCGCAGGACGTCCTGGATACCGGCGATGGCCGGTTCGTTCTGGAGTGAAGTGGTGTCGCCCAGCGCAGTTCCCTCGAACAGCTGGGTGAGCAGCCGGCGCATGATCTTGCCGCTGCGGGTCTTGGGGACATCGGGAACCACGACGACGTCGCGTGGCTTGGCGATGGGGCCGATCTCCTTGGCCACGTGGTTGCGGAGCTCGTCGATACAGTCAGCCGGGGCCCCGGCCTTCAGCACGACGAAGGCCACCACCGCGTGGCCGGTCTTCGGATCCGCCACCGGGCAGACGCCGGCCTCCACCACGTCCGGGTGCGACACCAGGGCGGACTCGATCTCGATGGTGGAGAGCAGGTGGCCGGAGACGTTCAGGGTGTCATCCACGCGGCCCAGGATCCAGATGTCGCCGTCGGCGTCGTACTTGGCGCCGTCGCCGGCGAGGAACCAGCCCTGGTCCGCGTACTTGCTCCAGTAGGAGTCGAAGTAGCGGCGCGGGTTGCCCCAGACGGTGCGGGCGATGGCGGGTCCGGGGGAGTCAACCACGATGTTTCCCTGTACGCCCGGCGCAACGGTGTTGCCGCCGTCGTCCACGATCCTGGTGCTGACTCCCGGCAGGGGACGGGCGGCGCAGCCGGGCTTGAAGCTGCTGTCCGTCGGCGCGGGGGAGAGGATGGTGGCCCCGGTTTCGGACTGCCACCACGTGTCCACCACCGGTGCAGTGCCGGCACCCACGTTGTTCCGCAGCCAGCGCCAGGCCTCGGGGTTGACCGCTTCCCCCACGGTCCCCAGCAGGCGGATGGAGGACAAGTCGTAGGTGTCCGGGACGCCGTCCGGGAACCAGCCCATGAGGGACCGGACCAGGGTGGGTGCCGTGTAGTACTGGGTTACGCCGTAGCGTTCGATGACCTCAAAATGCCGGCCCGGGTGCGGGGTGTTGGGAGTGCCTTCGAAGATCACCTGCGTGGCGCCGTTGGACAGCGGGCCGTAAATCTCGTAGGTGTGGGCCGTAACCCAGGCAAGGTCCGCGGTGCACCAGTGCACGTCCTGGTCGCGGAGGGCCGGGTCCGGGTTGCTGAAGAGGTGCTCGAAGCTCCACGAGGCCTGCGTCAGGTAGCCCCCGGAGGTGTGCACCAGGCCCTTGGGCTTACCGGTGGTCCCGGAGGTGTACATGATGAACAGCGGCGTCTCGGCGTCGAAAGCCTCCGGCTCGTGGACGTCCGGGGCGTTTCCGACGACGTCATGCCACCACACGTCGCGGCCTGCGGTCATGGGGACGGCGGCCAGGCCGTTGGCAGGGGTGGTGCGGTTGACCACCAGGACGTGCTCGATGGCATTGTCCCCGGCGACGGCGGCGTCCGCGTTGTCCTTCACGGGAACGGCCACGCCGCGGCGGAACTGGCCGTCGGTGGTGACCAGGAGCTTGGCGCCGGTGTCCTCTACCCGGAACTTCAGCGCTTCGGCCGAGAAACCGCCGAACACCAGGGAGTGGATCGCGCCGATCCGGGCCACGGCGAGCGTGATGATGACTGTCTCGGGGATGACCGGGAGGTAGATGACCACGCGGTCACCCTTGGTGATGCCCAGGGCCAGGAGCGCATTGGCGGCTTTGGCCACCTCGCGCTGGAGCTCGGCGTACGTGATGGACCTGCGGTCGCCCGGCTCGCCTTCGAAGTGGAGGGCCACCTTGGCGCCGCGGCCGGCCGCGACGTGGCGGTCCACGCAGTTGGCGGCCACGTTGAGCGTGCCGCCCTCGAACCAGGTGATCTCCGGGCCGCGGGCAGCCTCCGGGTCTGCCGGAAGCCAGCGGTGCGCCGTGTGCCACGGTGTGTCCCAGTCCAGGCGCAGCGCCTGCTGCTCCCAAAAGGCAACATTGTCAGGGTGGACCCCCGCGTTCAGGTCCATCGTTTCAGCGGCGCTCAAGCCCATCGTTTCACTCCATCGGTCCTGGCGGTAGCACCCGACGGAGGCAGCCTTCCGGAAAAGCCAGTTCCGGAGATCCGCGGCTGCCATCCTTGTTATCGCCGGAGCGCGGGGGGAACGTCCGGCGACCAGGGTTGCTGCGGCGTCATCGATCCAGGTCTCTCGGCCGCTCGGGATGGTCAAAGACCACTACACTCCAGTGAATCCGCGAGAGCAAACTCTCGCAGCCGCCGCTTAATATTCGTTCACAGGCGCCCAACATTGCTGTATTCGTTCTTTTATTCGGTCCTTCAGGACTTCCAGCGGGGAGCGTAGGCTGATCCCATGGGCCACACGAACGATCCTGCAGTCATTGAACGCATCATGCGAACCAAGGGCCGCTGGGCCATCGTCGGCCTCACCACCAATGAGTGGCGCGCAGCCTACGATGTTTCGCTCTTTATCCGCGACAAGCTTGGCATGGACATCATTCCCGTCAACCTGCCCGGCGATGCTGTCCACGGCGAAACCGGGTACCGCACCCTGGCCGGCATCCCCGCGGAAAAGCAGCCCATCGACGTCGTGGATTGCTTTGTGAATTCGCAGAAGGTGGGCAGCGTGGTCGACCAGGCCATTGCCGTCGGAGCCAAAGCCGTCTGGCTGCAGCTGGGCGTCATCGATGAGGCAGCAGCGGAGCGCGCCAAGGCGGCCGGCCTCGACGTGGTGATGAACGCCTGCCCGGCGCAGCTCGCCTGGAAGTACAACCTGTAGAGCTTCAGCGGCTCCGGCAGTTCATCAGCTGTGGCCCTGCATCAAGTGAGGATAGTGCCGCTCCGTGACGTCAGGGTGTGCGCGCATGCGGCCCTTGAGCATGTTCATGCCGAAGGAAGCCAGCAGCGGGTTGGCCGGATCGTCCGTGATGCCCCGGGCCGCCGCCTTCAGCCCGGGAGCCAGCGGAACCGGTTCGATGACCGCATCGAGCCGGGGCGACCAGAAGAACGGTACCGAGTAGCGATCCACACCCGGCGGCGGGGCCTGGACGCGGTGGATAGTGGCTGCGAGGTATCCCTCCGTGGCTACTTCCAGCATCTCGCCGAGGTTCACCACCAGGGCTCCCGGAAGGGGCTCCACGGGCAACCACTGGCTGGTGCCGGGCGGCAGTACTTCCAGGCCACCCACGCCGTCCTGGAGCAGGAGAGTCACGAACCCGTAGTCGGCGTGCGAACCGACACCCTGGTCACCGGCGGCTTCCACCACGCCGCCCACGTAGTGCACCAGCTTGCCCATCCACGCCGGGGTGTCCCGGAACGGTTCATCGAAGTACTCCTCCGGCAGCTGCAGCGACACCGCGATGGCCCGCAGCAGCTCCATCCCTACCTCCGACATGAGCTCGGCCCACTCCATGGCGGCAGGCCTGAGCCCGGGGAACGCCTCGTCCGGCCAGACGTTAGGCCCCTGCAGCAGCCAATAGGGCTGGTCCTCCGGATAGTCCTTCATCGGCTCACGTTCCGGGGAGTAGTCGATCTGCTCCCTCGCATCCGCCCGGCCCTGGGTCACTTCGGTGCCCATCCGGGTGTAGCCGCGGAAGTGCGGGGACAGCCGGTTGTCCAGCTTTATCCGCTCCTCAAGCGGCAGGTTGAAGAAGCGCCTGAGGAGGTCCAGCAGCTCTTCTGCCTGGCCAGGGCGGCCCCCGTAGCCGGTGATTTGGAAGAAGCCCACATCGTGGGTGGCATGCCGCAGCTGCTCGATGAACTCCGGGCTGAAGGGCCCGTAGGGCTGCCGTGCGGTACTCAGATCCAGAACAGGTATGGCTCCCTGGTCGCGTGACATCCTCGCAGACTAGCACCGTGCAGGCCTGCTTTATAGGCTTCCTTCATGGACCCAAACGCGCTGCGGACGATCTGCCTTTCGTTTCCCGGAGCCTACGAGGATTTTCCGTTCGGACCGGAAACATCGGTCTTCAAGGTCCGGGCCCACGTTGCCGGCGGCACCCGCCACGAGGCCAAGCTGTTTGCCCTGTCATCCATGGACGAGGACGACTTCTACGTGAACCTGAAGTGCGAACCGGCCCTTGCCGTGCAGCTGCGGGCGGTGCACCCGGCGATTACCGGCGCGTGGCACATGAACAAGACCCATTGGAACGGTGTCCGCCTTGACGGTTCGCTCCCGGACGGGATGGTCAGGGACATGGTGGAGGACTCCTACGACCTTGTGGTGTCAGGATTGAGCCGGAAGCAGCAGGAACAACTGGGGTGGGCGCGCCTCGGGAAGGAAGGCAGCATTGACTGACAGGGCCGCGGCCAGGCTGGACTACCCGGGAGTGGGAGGCACGGAACAGGGCAGCGCTCCCGAAGGATACGGCCGTGTCCTTGAGGAGGCACGCCTGGGGACCGGACTGGACGTTTACCGTCGCGTGGCGGACGGCATCCTGGCCTGGGAGCTGCAGCGGCGGGCAGGTCTGCGCGTCCGCGCGGATTCGCCAAAGGCGGTCCCCGGCGCACGCGTGGTGAGCGGATTCGGCGTCGGGCCCTTCCGCCTGCCGGCCCCCTGCCAGGTGGTGTGGGTCCATGAGCCGGCGCCGGACGGCGTTCCGCAATCGGCGGGTTTTGGCTACGGGACGCTGCCCGGACACCCTGCCCGCGGAGAAGAATCCTTTGAAGTGGAGATCGACAGCCAGGGTGAAGTATGGCTGCGGATCCGGGCGTTCAGCAGGCCTGCCAACTGGTTCTACGCGGCCGGCGGCGTGGTGACCCGTGCGGCGCAGCGCTACGTTACTTCCCGGTACATTGAAGGGGCACGCAGTCTCGCCGCGGAAGGAAAATCCCAGTGATCTTTATCGTCGTCAAGTTCAAGGTCAAGCCCGAGTGGTCCGAGCGCTGGCCGGCCCTCGTGGCGGACTTCACCGAAGCCACCCGGAAGGAACCCGGCAACCTCTGGTTCGACTGGTCCCGCAGCCTGGACGATCCCAACCAATACGTCCTCGTGGAAGCCTTCAAGGACGACGCCGCCGGCGACCACGTGAACAGCGGCCACTTCAAGAAGGCCATGACGGACATGCCGCAGGCCCTCGCCGAAACCCCCAGGATCGTCAGCCGGCAGCTCGACGGCGACGGCTGGGACCGGATGGGCGAGCTCACCATCGAGTAGGGAAGGTCCGGAGCCATGTGGATTGGCTGGATCGAGTTCGACATCCTCCTCGGCGACGTTCACAGCCTGAAAGAGAAACGGTCCGTCGTCAGGCCGCTCCTGGCCGAGCTCAAACGCCGCTTTGAGGTGTCGGTCGCCGAGGTAGGGGACCACAGCCAGTACCGGCGCTCGCAGCTCGGCGTCGGCCTGGTGGCGGCGGACCGGCCACACCTCATGGAGGTGCTGGCCGCCGTCGAACGCTTTGTGGCCGGCCGGCCCGAGATCGAGCTGCTCAGCGCCCGCCAGCGTGAGCTCCACAGCGAGGACTGACCCCGCCGCCACCCTCGCCTCGCAAGCTCGGCCAGGGAACCCTGGCGGCGTTGGCCCACCCATCGATTGCTGAGAACTTGTCGTTTTCACGCGCCAAAACGACATCTGCTCAGCAATGGATGGAGGATGTGGATAACTTCTGCGGGTGTTGTCCGGATTCTGCTCTCATGGATCGATGAAGACCCCACACCCGCTGCCGGAGGAACTCCGGGGACGCCCCTTCACTCTTGTTGACGCTTCGGTTGCCGGAGTCTCCCCGCGCCGCTGGCGGCACGGGTCGCTGACATACCGTGGCCGGGGCATCAGGGTGGAAGGCACGACGACGGCGCTCCCCTTAAGCGTTCGTGTTCGGCCCTTCATCGAGGTCAATGAGCTGTGTGCAGCCTCGCACGTGACGGCTGCGGAGCTGCATTCGCTGCCGCAGCGGCGCCAGGACGAGGCCTTTGACGATTACCACCTCATCCGCCCCGAAGGTGCAGCCCACCTGGACAGGCCCCATGTCATCGTGCACCGCATGAAGCTGTTTGAGGATGAGGTCGCCACACTTAACGGAATTCCGGTGACAACGCCTGCCCGGACCTGGCTCGACATGGCCGAGTTGTTGTCCGTGGATGAAATCGTGGCCATGGGGGATGCCTGTGTCCGTGTTCCGCGCCCCGACTTCGAGGGCCGCGACTTGCCGCTGTGCAGCATATGGGACCTGCAGCGGACCATCGACAGGCACCGGGGAAAGCGGGGCCTCCGGAAGGCGAAGGAGGCCCTGGAACTCATCCGGGTCGGATCGGATTCGGTCCAGGAAACCATGCTCCGGCTCGCGATCGTCCGCGCCGGCCTGCCCGAACCCGAGCTGAACGTTCCGATCATCACCGAGGACGGCGTCCGGCATCATGAACCGGACCTGTCTTACCGCAAATACAGGATCGGAATCGAGTACGAGGGCGAGCACCACGGAGATGAAAGCCAGATCGCCAGGGACATAACGCGCTCTGAACGGTACGCCGCCCTGGGGTGGACGGAGGTCAGGATTTCCAAACGCCACATGGTCAACGATGCGAAACCGGCCGCAGCCAAAGTTCTTGTTGCCCTGGCACAGGCCGGCTGGCGAAGGGGTTTTTAAAAACGAGTGCTCCGTACTTGTCGTTCTGACGGGTCAAAACGACAAGTACGGAGCAGTCGATGGGTGGTGCCGGTGGGGACTAGCCGAAGTACTTCGGCAGCGTCCCTTCGTGGGCTTCCCGGAGGGCGTCCAGGGACAGGCTCTCCACACCGTTGATGTCCAGCGTGCCGCTGGCTGCGTCCACCACGCCGATGCGCGTGTGCGCGAAGCCGCGGGCGGTGCACATGTCGGTGAAGCGGACTTCCTCGGACCGGGGGACGCCCACGATGGCGCGGCCCTGGGACTCGGAGAAGAGCGCCGTGAACAGGTCCACGCCGTCCCGGTCCATGATGTCCTGCAAGGCGATCCGGGCGCCCACGCCGTAGCGCAGCGAGGACTCAACCAGCGCAGCTGCGAGGCCGCCCTCGGAGAGGTCGTGCGCGGAGTCGATCATGCCGTCGCGTGAAGCGTTGATCAGGATCTCGCCCAGGGCGCGTTCTGCCTCAAGGTCAACCTTCGGCGGCTGCCCGCCCAGGTGGCCACGCATGTTGGCCCACTCGGAGCCGTCCAGCTCGGCGCCTGTTGTGCCCAGCATGTAGATGGCCTGGCCATCTTCACGCCAGCCGGACGGCGTGCGGCGCGCAACGTCGTCGAGCTTGCCCAGGACCGCCACCACGGGGGAGGGGTGGATGGGCGTGGTGCCCGTCTGGTTGTACAGCGAGACGTTGCCGCCTGTAACCGGGATGCCCAGCACCATGCAGGCGTCGGACAGGCCGCGGATGGCTTCTGCCAGCTGCCACATGACGTCCGGATCTTCGGGGGAACCGAAGTTCAGGCAGTCGCTGACGGCCATGGGGATGGCGCCCGAGGTGGCGACGTTGCGGTAGGCCTCGGCCAGTGCCAGCTGCGCACCGTGGTACGGATCCAGGTAGGTGTAGCGGCCGTTGGCGTCGGTGGCCAGGGCGACGCCCAGGCCGGTTTCCTCGTCAACGCGGACCACGCCGGCGTCGTCGGGGAACGCCATGGAGGTGTTGCCGCCCACGTACCGGTCGTACTGGTTGGTGATCCAGGACTTGGAGCACATGTTCGGCGACGCCACGAGCTCAGTCACGGCCGCAGCCAGCTCAGCCGGAGCGGCCGGGCGGCCGGCATCCTGCACCGAGCCGGTGAAGGTGTCTGCCTGGACGGAATCCTGCCACTCGGGACGGGCAAACGGGCGGTCGTACACCGGGCCGTCGTGTGCCACGGTGCGGGGATCGACGTCGACAATCACGTCGCCTTCCCAGGTGATAATCAGGCGGCCGGTATCGGTGACCTCGCCCAGCCAGGAGTACTCCACGGCCCACTTGTCCATGACGGCCTCGAACGCTTCAACGTTCTCCGGCGTAACCACGGCCATCATGCGTTCCTGCGACTCGGACATCAGGATCTCGCCCGGGGTCAGCGTGGGGTCGCGCAGCAGGACGGAGGTCAGCTCAACCTGCATGCCGCCGTCGCCATTGGAGGCGAGCTCCGACGTGGCGCAGGAGATGCCCGCGGCGCCGAGGTCCTGGATGCCTTCCACGAGGGAGCCCTTGAAGAGCTCCAGGCAGCACTCGATGAGGACCTTTTCCGCGAAGGGATCGCCCACCTGGACGGCGGGGCGCTTGGAGGGCTTGGTGTCGTCAAAGGACTCGGAGGCCAGCACGGAGGCGCCGCCGATGCCGTCGCCGCCGGTACGCGCACCGAACAGGACCACCTTGTTGCCCTTTCCGGAGGCGTTGGCCAGGCGGATGTCCTCGTGGCGCATGACTCCCACGGCGAGGGCGTTGACCAGCGGGTTGCCCTGGTAGACGGAGTCGAACACCATCTCGCCGCCGATGTTCGGCAGGCCCAGGGAGTTGCCGTAGCCGCCGATGCCGGCAACCGCGCCGTGCATGACACGGGCGGTGTCCGGGTGGTCGATGGCGCCGAAGCGCAGCGGGTCCATGACGGCCACGGGGCGGGCGCCCATGGAAATGATGTCGCGGACAATGCCGCCGATGCCCGTCGCGGCACCCTGGTAGGGCTCAACGAACGACGGCGAGTTGTGCGATTCGATCTTGAAGGTCACGGCCCAGCCGTCCCCCAGGTTGGTCACGCCGGCGTTTTCGCCGATGCCCACCAGCATGTCCTTCTTCATTT
>Ga0308158_10000561_pt1 | contig 55465 bp, 49 predicted proteins | sample PhyBR2_FD_201038 | JGI IMG/M metagenome (GOLD analysis project Ga0308158, IMG submission 201038) | Phyllosphere microbial communities from UC Gill Tract Community Farm, Albany, California, United States - DLSLB.R2 | ecosystem: Host-associated > Plants > Phyllosphere > Unclassified | place: USA... | reverse complement strand
CCTTAACAAGTGTGACCTTGTTGATGATGAAGAATTACTTGAATTGGTAGAAATGGAAGTTCGTGAACTTCTTTCTACTTATGACTTCCCAGGTGATGACACTCCAATCATCCGTGGTTCAGCGCTTCAAGCATTGAATGGTAATGAAGGTCCGTATGGCGAATCTGCTGTAATCGAATTGGTTGCTGCGCTTGATTCTTACATTCCTGAACCAGAACGCGCAATCGACAAAGCATTCTTGATGCCAATCGAAGACGTATTCTCAATTTCAGGTCGTGGTACTGTAGTAACAGGCCGTGTTGAATCTGGTATCGTTAAAGTTGGCGAATCAGTTGAAATCGTTGGTATTAAAGATACAGTTGTAACGACTGTAACTGGCGTAGAAATGTTCCGTAAATTGCTTGACGAAGGTCGTGCTGGCGAGAACTGTGGTGTTCTTCTACGTGGTACTAAACGTGAAGACGTTCAACGTGGTCAAGTACTTGCTAAACCAGGTACAATCAAACCGCATACTAAATTCGACGCAGAAGTATACGTACTTTCTAAAGAAGAGGGTGGCCGTCATACTCCATTCCTTAACGGTTACCGTCCACAATTCTATTTCCGTACAACTGACGTAACTGGCGCAATCCAATTACAAGAAGGCGTGGAAATGGTAATGCCTGGTGACAACGTTGAAATGTCAGTAGAATTGATCCACCCAATCGCAATGGACCCAGGTCTACGTTTTGCGATCCGTGAAGGTGGTCGTACAGTGGGTGCTGGTGTAGTTGCTAAAGTAACTCTATAATCAGTATTGATTGTATAAAAAGCGCTCCTTTGGGGGCGCTTTTTTATGGCTAATATTTCTTTACTTGGGTTTTTAAGTCAAAAATAATTTCACTTATCATTTTTTCCCTTGCGTCAAAATAAAGTAGCACTTTATTTCTCCTCATGTCCTTAACTGATATTTTCCTGACCTTATCTGCACTTATAGCAAATTTTTAAATACGTAATATAGGAATTAAGAAAAACAAACATAAGTGAATTGAGCAATATTATTTTGCTAGATAGGAGTAAAAGTCATGAATGCAAAGGTCAATATCACCAATCGTGCAGGTGCAAGCTTTCCTGTACGTCGAATGAATTTCGATTTTAATAATGTGCCAGAATACTGGATGAATGGCTCGCCAGGTCTTACCCATTTTATGACGGCATTGTCTGCATTATTTCCGGCAGGTGAAAAATTTTTTATTGAAAGTGTTCGAGCTGTTCGCCACCATCCTGCTATTAAAGATAATCAGCACTTACAAAAAGAAATCAGTGCATTTATTGGTCAAGAAGCCATGCATACCCATGAGCATGTCGGTTTTAATGCTTCAGCACAAAAATATGGGCATGATATTGCTGCTTTAGAATCCAAAACAGATAGTGTGATTCAAACTTTCCGTAGAATATTCGTAAAAATGGCAAAACCTTTAGGTATTACGCAGGAAATGATTGATTTAACTGCAACTACCGCACTTGAGCATTTCACCGCCACTATTGCGTCTGAATTGCTGCGTAATCCGCATATTCAAGAGCTGATGACGGACCAGACGATGGCAACCATGTGGGCGTGGCATGCAATTGAAGAAAATGAACATAAAGCGGTAGCCTACGATGTTTTTGAGGGCGTGTTTGGTCGAGGTCTTAAAGCCTATATATTACGTACCAGCTCTTTAAGCTTAGCAATGGTAATTCTTTTTATCACTCAATCCTATTTTCTTGCACGCTTATTAAAAGAGGATAAACAGCTAAATCTGAAATCATTAAAAGAAATTTATGCTTATGCCTATAAACCCTCTACAGGCATTATTGCCGGCATGGGTAAGGAAATGCTGGCTTATTTTAAACCAGGTTTTCATCCGAATGATTTGGATACTGTCAGTTTGCTAGACACTTGGAAAATTAAATTAGGTTTTTAAGCAGTATTAACTATTGGGGCAATAAATATTGCCCTTTTTTCTCGATTTTTTATGCAAAGTTTCTATAATGCGAAACTTCTGGTATTTAAAAGATGAACGAAGATGATTCGTTTAATGCAAAAAGCGGATGTAAGTCGCATCACGCAAATTGAGCAATTGGTACAAAGCCATCCATGGACGGCAAAACAGTTTGAAGAATCCATTGATTCTTATATTAGTACCGTGATTGAGCATCAAGGACAGGTGGTCGGTTTTTGTATCTTGCAACCTGTGTTGGATGAAGCCAATCTTTTACTGATGGCCATTCATCCGAGTCAGCAGGGTAAGGGGTTAGGTTATCAATTGCTTGAAGCTTCAATTGCCCAATTGAAAAATAATCCGCTGCAAATTTTTTTAGAAGTGCGAGAAAGTAATCAAACTGCGGTTGCATTGTATGAAAAAGCCGGCTTTCATCAGATTGATTTACGTAGAAATTATTATCCCAATCCTGATGGCTCACGCGAGCATGCCATTATTATGGTGAAATCATGCAGTGATGATTTTTCACAGCTTTTTAAATAACTAATACTATTTGATAATTGGGTTATTCCATCCAGAGGGCAATGTCGTCATGAGCGAGTTTCCCAATTGTTGAATTTCTTCTTGATTGAGCAAACGGTTTAATCGGCGCCATTGTCCATCAATCAGTAGCTCCAAAGGTACATATTGAGATTTGTAATTCATTTTATTGGAATGCGGCACCCAATAACCTAAATAAACATAAGGCAAATTTAAAGCTCGTGCATGTTCAATTTGTTTAAGTACTGCAAATACACCGAGTGAACGTCGACTCTCATCAGGATCGAAAAAAGTATAAACCGCAGAAACTCCATCATCTAAAGGATCACAACTTGATACGCAAATAAGTTTGTCATCTTTCCAGAATTCGAGAAAAAAACTGTCCGTGCAGCTATGCACTAAAAATTTTTCGAATTGATCTAGGCTAGGGGGGAACATATCGCCATCGGCATGACGCTCATTGATATAGCGTTCATACAAGGCATAATGAAGATCAGATGCATCCGCAGTACGCGTAATTTTGATGCTTAGGTCTTGATTGCGTTTCCAGGCTTTTTTTTGCGTACTGTTCATGTGAAAATCAGCAACAGGTACGCGACTAGATAAGCATTGACGGCATAAGTGACATTCAGGACGATAAACAAAATCGCCACTACGACGAAAACCGACTCGAGAAAGTTCAGATAGACTGACCACGTCAATGCGATGTGCAGGATCTAAAAAGACCATCCGCGCTGATTTATTTTCCAGGTAACTACAGCTATGCGGTGGGGTAATATAATACTGTAAATCATTCAATAGGGACTTTGGGTGATACGAATTCATAGCAAGATCCCTCTGTTATTTTCATTCAATTAATTGTGCGTGTTGCGCTATTGTTTTACTTGAAAATACACCCTCTTGATATTTTTTCCAATCTATAGAGGGTTGTTTAACAACATCTTGTAACGAATTAAGATACGCTTGGCGAGAAAGTGTGCAAGCACCCAAGCTTAAAAGGTGGTCATTGACCAGTTGGCAGTCAATCCAAGGGAGATGATTTTCCTGACCAATGAGCATTAAAGTATAAAAAGCCATTTTAGAAACATCAGTTTGGGTGCTAAACATTGATTCACCAAAACAGCCACGTCCAATGGTCACGCCATACAAACCACCCACCACTTTGCTTTCATCCCAAACCTCAATACTATACCCATAGCCTGCATCAAATAATTGGCAGTATCCATCAATAATCTCTTCAGAAATCCAGGTATCTTCCGCATAACTGCGTGGTAGGGAGCAGGAACGAATGACGTGTTCAAACGCTTGATTAATTGTAATTTTATAATCAAACTTTTTCATATTGCGAATTAAGGACTTGCTAGGATGATAATCTAGCGGACGGATAACGCAACGTGGTTCAGGGCTCCACCAGCAAATAGGCTCGCCCTCACTAAACCATGGAAACAGACCGTGAGTATAAGCTTCAAAAAGCGTAGCAGGGGAGAGGTCGGCACCGATGCAAATTAACCCCTGATCATCGGGATCAGCTTCGATGGGATCGGGAAAAATAAATTCTGAGGGTGCTAATGGATGCATGGGATTCAGCCTGAACGAAAAGAAAAACTCGCAATAAGCGGTTGTGATTTTTATCATACAAAAAACCGCCCAGTGAAGGACGGTTTTTATTGAGTTGAATTGATTTGTTTAAATCAGTCAGCTAAAGCATCAAGATATTTTTCAGCATCCAGCGCAGCCATACAGCCTGAACCCGCTGAGGTAATCGCCTGACGGTAAACGCTATCCGCAATATCACCGGCAGCAAATACACCGGCTACAGAAGTAGCAGTCGCATTACCTGCTGTACCACTGTGAACTTGAATATAACCATCACGTAAGTTCAATTGACCTTCAAACATGCCGCTGTTTGGCTTATGACCAATGGCAACAAATAAGCCGGTGACTTCTACATCTTGCTTACAGCCATCTTGAGTCGATTGCAGACGAACAGCAGTTACCCCTGACTTGCTGTCACCCAGAACTTCATCTACCTGATGATTCCAGATGATGCTGATTTTGCCTTCTTTCTCTTTCTCGAACAGATGGTCTTGCAGAATTTTCTCTGAACGCAAAGAATCACGACGGTGAACTAAAGTCACGTGTGAAGCAATGTTTGAAAGATATAAGGCTTCTTCAACCGCAGTATTACCGCCACCCACAACCATAACTTTTTGGTTTTTATAGAAGAAACCGTCACAGGTTGCACATGCGCTGACACCTTGACCCATGAATGCAGCTTCAGATTCAAGACCCAAATATTGTGCAGTAGCGCCAGTTGCAATAATTAATGCATCACAAGTGAACTCTTCCATATCGCCTTTTAAAACGAATGGACGAACGCTTAAATCAACTTCGTTGATATGGTCATAGACAATCTCTGTACCAAAGCGTTCAGCATGCGCCTGCATACGCTCCATGAGTGCAGGGCCTGTTAAACCTTCAGGGTCACCCGGCCAGTTGTCGACTTCAGTTGTCGTGGTCAATTGACCACCCAATTGTAAGCCTGCAATCAGCATTGGCTTTAAGTTGGCACGTGCAGCATATACAGCTGCGCTATAACCAGCCGGGCCTGAACCTAGAATAATCAAACGTGAGTGACGAGCGCTCATTCGCGGCATCCTTTTTTTATTTAGAAATTTGTGAAATTATACGTGAAACTCGATAACAGTTGTGTGCGTTCGATGTCGATATTATTGATCATTGAAATCGATTTGAGCTATATACAATAACCATGCGGTGCTAGATACTGCATTGATAGTATAGGCATCCACAGCCTATACATAATATTGCATCTTTTTCCTTGGAACAGGTGCATAATATCGAGTTTAATTGCGAAACTATTTTGTCTTAGTTTCTTACAAAAACATGAATGAAAAATTGGTTACAGGACAGTATATGACTGCGGTGTCGAGTGCTTACGCACAGCGCTTAATAATGACATTATTTTTAGTCTCTTTTGGAATTTATTTATTCCTTGCAACAGTGACTTATACGCCTTTTGATCCAGGCTGGATGCATATTTCCAGTGATACACAGCAGGTATCGAATGCCAGCGGTGTGGCAGGTGCCTGGATTGCAGATTTACTGTTCGGTTTTTTGGGGTGGGCAAGTTTACTCATTCCAATCTTTCTATTTGTCGAGGCAATTCAGGTCTGGTGGCCGTATAGCTTTTTGAATAAGCCTTTCCGTTATGCTGCACAGTTCTTTATTTTACTGGCGACAGCAAGTTTACTGTATTTATTTTGGCAAGTTCCGGCAGATACGCTAGACAATGCATCTGGCGGTATTATTGGTTATGAATTGGGGCAAAGTCTGTCTCAAATTTTAACGATTTATGGTGCGACCTTATTTCTAGTGGTGTTTTGGGTGGTGCTATTTACCCTGGCATTTGGAGTGAAGTGGAATAAAACATGGGTTACGCTTAAAGCGACTCCTGCTTATTTACAAGACTTATTCTATAAAAATGTTCCGGAAAGCGAGTCTGCATTTGATCGTACGGCACCTGAAATCAAAAAATCAGTGGCCAGTGTCAAACAAAAAATAGCTACAGAAACTTTAACACCTGCTCCAGAACATCGTGAAATTCCAGAGACCTCATCTCTGGTGCGAGATCAGGCTGCGGAACGCTTGTTTAACGATATGGTAGAAAAAGAACAATATGCACAACAGCAACTCATTGATGCTGAAGATGAAGCAGAATTCGCACAAGTCTTGGAAAAAGCACATCGCCTAGAAGAAAATACTCGACGTGTGGTGGCAACCGGTGAAGTTTGGCGTGCATTAAACTCGGATGAAAATCAAAAACATAAACAAGATATTGATGCCTTGTTAAAAGCTGCAGAAGAATCTGATCTGCATACACCAAATGAACATTTTAAGACATTTGTACATGAGCAGCCTGCATCAATCGCTACACCACAGTCTAAACAGAATTTGGACTGGGATGATGATGAAATTTTTGATGAATTACTTGCCGCTGTTCCCAATGGAAAAACAGCGACGGATGTGCATACCCCATTTAATCATGTAGACAGTGAATCTTTGCTCTCTAGTGTTGAAGAAAAGATTGTAATTGCACCTACTCTAGCAGCTTCATCTTCGAACCATCCTACACCTAAGAATATAGCCTTAGATAATGAGTTTGATGGACTTGATGATCTATTGGTCGATGATTTGCTGATTGATGATATTGAAGAAAAACCTGCTCCAGTACGTAGTACCAGTAGTTATGCGCAATCTTCAGCCTTTATAAGCAGCCAAATAAAGACCCAGATTCAGCAACCGATTATTTCGGAAGATGAAAAAGCTTTAATTTCATCAAATAAAGATGTGTTCCGTGAAGTGTGGCAGGAAACGGCAGGTAAACCCGTCGAGGAAGATGAGTTCGATTTTGATGCACCATTAACCGATGCCTCAGGTCGTCCGATGTCACTTGCGATGCAGGTTGCGGCACGTCGTAAAGATTTGTCCCCATTACCGGGACTGGATTTACTGGATAAAGTTGATCCAAATAAAAAAGTGAACTTTACTGCTGAACAGTTAGCGCGTTTATCTGAACTTTTAGAGATTAAACTGCAAGAGTTTAATGTCAAAGCCAAAGTGGTTGAAGCACAACCCGGGCCTGTGGTAACGCGTTTTGAGCTGGATTTGGCACCAGGGGTGAAGGCGTCTAAAGTCACCAATATTTCCCGCGATCTTGCACGTTCTATGTCAATGGCCTCGGTTCGTGTGGTTGAAGTGATTCCGGGTAAACCATATATCGGAATTGAAGTACCGAATAGTGCCCGTGAAATGGTACGTCTGATTGAGTTGCTGACCATTCCTGCTTTTACCGACCCCAATAGCATTCTTTCGATGGCGATGGGTAAAGATATTTCGGGTAATCCGGTCATTGCTGACTTAGGTAAAGCACCGCATATGCTGGTCGCAGGGACAACCGGTTCAGGTAAATCGGTGGCAGTGAACTCGATGATCTTATCGATGCTGTTAAAATATACGCCTGACCAGTTACGTTTAATTTTGATTGACCCGAAACAGCTGGAACTTGCCAACTATAACGATATTCCACATTTACTTACGCCAGTCGTGACTGACATGAAAGATGCCGTCAATGCATTAAACTGGTGTGTCAATGAAATGGAACGTCGCTACAAGCTGATGTCTTACTTGAAGATTCGTAAACTCAGTGACTACAATCGCAAGGTCGATGAAGCGATTGCCAATGGTGAAGACTTAATTGATCCGACTTGGAAAGCGAGCGACTCAGTTGTAGGAGAGCGTGCACCACGTTTAACGCCGTTACCATCCATTGTGATTGTTGCCGACGAATTTGCCGACATGATTATGCAGGTAGGTAAAAAAGCTGAAGAGATGATTACCCGTTTGGCGCAAAAATCTCGTGCAGCTGGTATTCACTTGTTACTTGCAACTCAGCGTCCATCGGTGGATGTGATTACCGGGTTGATTAAAGCCAATATTCCAACCCGTGTGGCTTTACGGGTAAACAGTAAAATTGACTCACGGACTATTTTGGATGCGGGTGGTGCAGAGGACCTATTAGGTCATGGTGACATGCTGTTCCTTGGACCGGGTAAAATTGAGCCTGAACGTGTTCATGGAGCTTTTATTTCCGATGATGAAGTAAACAATATCTGTGATGCATGGCGTGAACGTGCTGCTCCGAATTATGTCGATGAAATTCTGACGCCTTATGATGAAGAACCAACTTCACGTGGTCTTGAAGATGGTGATGGTGGTTCGGATCGAGATGCTTTATATGACCAATGTGTGTCTTTTGTTCTGGAAACACGCAAGGCTTCAACCTCGTCGTTACAGCGTAAGTTTAGCCTTGGTTATAATCGTGCTGCACGTATTATTGATCAGATGGAAGAAAATGGAATTGTTAGTAGTATGGGTGCCAACGGTAAACGTGAAATTTTAGTCTAAATTTCTATACTGAGTTCAAGGCCTGCTTATGCAGGCCTTTTTCTGGACATTAAAAATACTTATTTTAAAGTTACATGCATAATCATGAAGACGATAAAGATTATTCACGTCAGGTAAGGAAAATGAAATTTAGGGATGAAAAATAGAGAATGAATATGGTAATGGCTTTGTTTCCATTAATTATTTTAATTGCCATGGGTTATATCTTTAAAAGGATACAGTTTTTAACGGATGAATTTTGGCGTGGCGCTGAAAAACTGAATTACTTGATTTTATTTCCGGTATTACTTTTTAATAATCTGGCTTATATAAAACTGGAACTTGCAACCTTTGCTCAGGTGCTATTAGCTCTATTTATTGTCATCATTATGAGTACTTTAATGCTGTGGATAGCGAAAGCGTTATTTCATATTCCTATCGCGCGTTTTGGCGTGTATGTGCAAAGTCACATTCGTTTTAATACCTATATGGGTTTATCCATTATCTTATTACTGTTCGGCGCTCAGGGCATGCAAATTTTTGCCATGATGATTGCACTGACAATCCCTTTGGTCAATGTGATTTCAGTGCTGGCTTTTTCCCAAGGGCAGGGTCTAAAGCCAACACAAATTCTACTTTCTTTGATAAAAAACCCCTTGATCCTGGGCTGTGTGGTTGGAATTGTTTTTAATCTGCTGCAATTGTCATTATTTTCTGGTGTGGAACAATTGTTTAAGATTTTAGCCAGTATGAGTTTGCCATTGGGATTAATTTCTGTAGGCGCTGCCTTACAGTTTGCAGAATTGAAACATGATTATTCAAGACTCTTGTTGAATACTTTGGGACGTTTATTGCTAATGCCATGTTTAGCTTATTTGATTTGTTCTGTATTAAATTTAAATCATTTTGAAACCACTATATTGGTGGTCTTTTTTGCTTTGCCTACTGCCTCTGCTTCTTATATTTTAACCCGTTATTTTCAGGGGGACAGTCAACTGATGGCAGGTATTATTAGTCTACAAACACTATGTTTTGCAGTCACGTTTCCTGTACTAATGATATTGCTAACTTAATGTGATTGTCTTGGCTTCTCATAAAAAGCCTGTCGGTATTATTTAAACAAACAGACTTTTTTGTTTTTTAGCGGTACTTTTATAAATTAGGCAAACTTAGCCAAAACTTCTAAGAAGCCTTCGCTTTGACGAGGGTATTCAGCAATCACATCATGAATGCGTTGGCCTTCAGGATTGGTTGCATTGACATCATGACCATCGGCAACGAATTGCGTCAATAAGCGTTCATAGTCATTTGGACGCATATGTTTGAATGCGTGATAAAGTACGTGAAAATCGGCATTCACTCCTGCAGGAGGAAGCTGTGTTAAATAGGCAAATACACGCTCGTCTGACCATTCTTCATTGAACGTTGCTGGCTGAGATAATGCCATCGCAATCTCTCCTTGGTAAATTGAATAAAATAAAAAAGCAAAATATGAAGGACAAGAGAAAGTAGTTTTGCTTGACCGGGCCAACTGTGAAGCACAGCTTCTCATCTTGCGGCTGGGCAAGTCCTTAAAGCATTGCTTTAAGTTTGCTGATCCAGTCCATTCGAAGCACAGCTTCTCATCTTGCGGCTGGGCAAAGTAGTACTTTACTGATCCAGCCTCATATTTTGCCTTGATTCAATTTGCTTGACTAATCAGAATTCAGATTATCGCTCTTCAGGCAAATTGATATTCATTTCTAACATTTCGATGTTTGCTTCAGAACGAACAGACATTTGAATATGCTGCTCATCTACACCACGAACGTAACGATTGACCACCTGCATGATTTCTTTCTTCATTTGGTCAATTTTGTCTTGGCTTAAGCGTTTACCTAAACCTTGCTCAGAGGCAACAATTACTTTTAAGCGATCTTTAGCAGTTTGTGCGCTTGAAGGTTTATCATCGTTGCTGAATAATTTACTCCAGAATCCTGCCATTTCTTACGCTCCAAATAATCGTGCTAACCAACCTTTAGGTTTTACCGAAATGTGACGGTAAGGACGTTCTTCACCCAAAAAGCGTGCTACAAGGTCATCATAAGCCTGACCTGCTGCATCTTCAGTAAACAGAATCACTGGTTTACCTTCATTTGATGCTTGTAATACGCTTGGACACTCAGGAATGACACCCAGTGTTGGTACGCGTAAAATATCTTTAGAAATATCGTCAATCGTTAACATTTCTTGTTTATCAGCACGTTCTGGATTGAATCGTGTAATACACAAATGTTTACGGATACGACCTTCGTTTTGTTCTACTTTTTTGGTTTTGCTGTCGAGCATTCCAATAATGCGGTCAGAGTCACGTACTGAAGAAATCTCAGGATTAGTCACAATGATCGCTTCATCGGCATGGTACATCGCCATGATTGCACCGCGCTCGATTCCCGCAGGTGAGTCACAAATAATGTAATCAAATTCTTGCGAAAGTTCATCCATTACACGTGCGACACCCTCATCTGTCAAGGCATCTTTATCACGGGTTTGTGATGCAGGAAGGATATATAAGTTCTCAATATCTTTATCGCGAATAAGCGCTTGTTGAAGACGAGCTTCGTTATTTAAAACATTCACAAAATCATAAACAACACGGCGTTCACAACCCATGATTAAATCTAGGTTACGTAACCCCACGTCAAAATCGATCACAACAGTTTTGTGACCGCGAAGGGCTAAACCTGTTGCAAAAGATGCACTAGTCGTAGTTTTACCTACACCACCTTTGCCTGATGTTACGACAACAATTTTCGCCACCGAATCCACTCCTGTTATGGTTCAAATCCCCTTTTAGATATGGGGCTTTTGGTGTTTATTTATACATTAAAACTCGAGAACTTCAAACATAAGTTCTTGTTGATCATTCAAGCAAATATGCACAGCTTTTTTGAGGACATGCTGTGGAATGTCATCTGCTACACAATATGTACCTGCAATCGATACCAGTTCTGCTTCTAGGGAATGACAGAAAATACGTGCTGCACCGTTCCCGCCTACGCCGGCGATGACTCTACCACGCGCGCTACCATAAATATGTATATTTCCTGAAGCAATGACTTCAGACCCGCTATTAATGCCTGCATTAAGAATAATATCGCCATGATCTTGTACCAAGCATTGACCGGTGCGCAGAATTTCATCGTGATAAGAGGTCACATGACTCACCACACGGGCAGGTTTTTCCTCTGATTTCTCTGAATTTTCCGCTTCATTATTACTGGTAGTGTCGGCTTCTACTTCAACGACCTGTTCTTTAGTCGGTTTAATACGTTGCAACGGTTTAGTGTCTGAAGGCAGAACAGGAAATTGAATTGCGCGCGCTTGATCAGCAAGTAAACCTTCAGTTACAGCCATAGGTTGTACTTCTAGGCTGATCAATAATTGAATTAAGGCAATAAGTTCTTGGTCAACTGAACTTTCGATCACAACTAATGTACCCGGTGGAAATGCTTTTTGTAGCATTGGCGCGAGTTGCTGGCGGATTGCATCATGATCATTGGTATCTAAGTTAATGCGAATCGCATTGACCATTCTGCCCTTTATCCGTATATCAGCCATAATTATTCCTTAATACTTCTGACTCATTCATTTTATGTCGAAGTGATGTTGTAAATAGAGCAAATCCTAGAACAAATTGAATGATTTCTCTAGCAACGTTTTAAATATTTTTATCTGATGATCATTCTTTAACTTGATCATGTTGTTCCAGCATTTGTTGCCATTGCTTTACTTTAACCTGTTGACGAATCGCTTCTAAGCTCTCAAAAACGGCAGACTCAACCAGTTTTTCAACATGGATATTATTTTCAAACTGTATTTGACTGATTCTATTCGAAATTTCTAAATAAGTCAGATTTTCTTTGTTTTTATTACTTTGAGCGAAAGGCTCAATCAGCCCTTGGGTAATATTTTCACCCAAACGTTGCCCAATACTTTGAATCTGCTGTTCTATACGTCCACCCACAATCGGAATTAGACGTAATAATTGTGTTAATTCAGGCGTATCTTCAATCGCCTGATTCACAATACTTCCGACATTTTTTGCAATGGTTACTCTTTGCGCTTGCAACTCTTTGCCCAAAGATTCTTGTAAAATATCGGCAAGGGCAGTGGCGAACATTTCACGGTGATGGGCGACCAAATCTTCAATCAGTTTTTTATGCGTGGTACTGGTGGAAAGTTCATGTTTTATACTATCTAAAACAGTAATTACAATACGGCTAGTGAGTTCCTCGAGCACCAGATGGTAATAAAATTTGGCACGCTTATACCAACTATCAGGAATCACTTTATAGCCATGTTCATGCAGGTTGTAGGCGATTGAACCGGCACGTAATAAACGCAAAAAACGCAGTTGTGGAATAATCGACAGAATTTCATACCAATGAATAAAAGGAAAGAAAAACCAGCGTTTATGATGTTGCCCGATGATGGCAATTCCCCAACGGATCAGCAGTTCAATCACAAGAAAACTGGTAAACCAACTTTCGGTAATAATTACCCAAGGACGTAATTCTGTCCTATAAAACTGCAATAGTTCAGGAAGATGGATAAAGTTAAATAACCAACCACCAAAATCACTCATGAGAATGGCATTGGCACTTAAGCAAAACAAGTTGATGATGATCAAAAGCATCATAAAAATGTCATAGCACAGTGCAACTTTCCAGCCCCAAGAATCTTTTTTCACGAAATGAAAGGTTGGCTTGGCTATTTTGTCATCTTGCTTCATTTTCTTCCTTAAATGTTATTTATGCTTTTGCAGCCAAGTCTTGTTTCATGCGTTCAATTAGTTGATCTTTCTCAGTCCATAATTCATCGACCCATTGCTGAAAGTGTTCACGATATTCAGCATCCTCTTCGTAATTGCCACTTAAAGCCCAATCTGGAATCTCAATTTTACGCAAATTGACTGCAATACGATTAACATCACCCAACCAAAAATCGCCATAGCCTGGTGCGCCATCAGGATAAACAATGGTCATATCTACCAGGGCATCAATTTTGTCACCTAAAATATTTAGGGCCAAAGCTAAGCCACCCGCTTTAGGTTTGAGGAGGTGCTTATAGGGAGATTGCTGTGCGTCATGTTTCTCTGGGGTAAAACGCGTACCTTCTAAATAGTTCAGCAAGGTAAAAGGTTGACTCAATAATTGTTCACAGGCCTTGCGTGATTCTTCTATATCACGTGTTTTGAGCTCTGGATTTTTAGCAATTTGTTCCTTGCTATGACGTTTCATCATTGGAAAACCCAAGATTTTAAAGGCTTGTCCAACGAACGGAATAAAGATCAGTTCCCACTTGGTAAAGAAACGGGTCAGGGGCATACGGGTTAAACCAAAATATTGATTCACCGTAGTGTCGACCCAGCTTTGATGGTTACAGGTCATCAGGTAACGACCCTGCATGCTCAGATCTAAATCGTCATCAATACTAATATCCCATTTTAAATGAGGTAAGACATGATCGATCAGCCAATTATTGACACCGAGCCAACTGTTGGTAATCTGAATATTAGTTTCGTCTACTTTACGTGATTTTTTGACCAGTTTAGTCAAGCCCAATGCAAGCACTGGAGGGCCATGAAAAAACGTACTTCCGGTAATCACTGAGCCTACAGTTAATCCACGAGATAATTTTTTTAATATAGATTGCTTCTTGATTTGCGATGACATAGAAGAACGGTCCTAAAGATGAAGTCGCCTAATTTTTTTTCACCATTTAATATAATTGTAGAATTTAAAATTAAAAAGCCTATTCATATAACTATGTAGAAATTGTGACCAAGGGATCTTGATCACCCGCATAGATTATTACAAAATGTAACTGAGGCTTATATTATTTACAAAAAATCAATGGTATGCCCATTTTTTTTAATTCATCATTCCACTATACGATAAAACACAAGAAGGAGGCATGCAATGCGTGCACTAGCAATTTCAGCAGTAGTAGGGGCAATGGTATTATCAGGTTGTTCGACAACAGGTAATAACTTAGGTGGCGTAGAATATGACAAAACTGCTTTAGGTGGCTTAATTGGCGCTGCAGCAGGTTATGGTATTTCCAAAGGCAATGCTAATACCAGTGCACAAAACAATCGTGCAGCAGCAATTGGTGCTGTAGTGGGCGGTGCTGCGGGTGTTTATCTGGACAACAAAGAGAAAAAACTTCGTCAACAGATGGCTGGTACGGGTGTAGACGTAAACCGTAATCCAGATGGTTCTGTCGGTTTAGTAATGCCTGGTAGCATTACTTTCGATACCAACAAATCAAATATTAAGCCGAACTTCTATGCTACTTTGAACAAAGTTGCGCAAACTTTAACTGAAGATAACAAGAGCGGTATTTTGGTAACCGGTTATACCGATAGTTCAGGTAATGACTCAATCAATATTCCACTGTCTCAAGCACGTGCACAATCAGTAGCTAGCTATCTTGCATCTAAAGGTGTTTCTACTTCACGCATTAATGCACAAGGTCAAGGTTCAGCGAACCCGATCGCAAGCAATTCAACTGCAGCAGGTAAAGAACAAAACCGTCGTGTAGAAATTAGTATTTACGCAGTTCAATAAGTTTTACTGAATGTATAAAAACCACCTTCGGGTGGTTTTTTTATAAATGTCAAACCTGTATTTTAGGTTATGAAAGTTTATCTGACCCGACTATAATCTAGCTCGAATCAAAACGAGGAAATCCTATGTCGTCGGCAAGTCAACTCAATGACAAGCAACTTGAAGCCATGAAATACACTCAAGGACCCTTGTTAGTACTTGCAGGGGCTGGGTCAGGTAAAACATCCGTAATCACACGAAAAGTTGCCCATTTGGTTCAGAACTGCGGTATTCCTGCATATCGTATTACTGCAATGACCTTTACCAATAAAGCTGCACGTGAAATGAAAGAGCGTGTCGGAAAATTATTGTCTCGTGAAGAGGCCAAAGGTCTTTCAGTTTCAACTTTCCATACCTTCGGTTTGAATTTACTGCGTCTAGAACTGAAACATACACCCTTAAAAAATAATTTTTCAATTTTAGATGCTGATGATTGCAAGCGCATTCTAATGGACTTAATGCATCGTGATAATTTGTCCGGTGCCGAAAGTAAAGAACTGATTGCCAAAGCCATGAGAATGATTTCGGACTGGAAAAATGATCTGATTCCACCCGAACAAGCGCATACCACATGCGAAACAGCAGAAGACGTGCAATTTGCACATTTGTACCAACTGTATGAGCGCAACTTGCGTGCCTATAATGCGGTCGATTTCGATGACTTGATTGTAATGCCGACCCGTTTATTACAAGAAAATGCCGAAGTCCGGGATAAGTGGCAAAACCGTGTTCGTTACCTGTTGGTCGACGAATATCAAGATACCAATACTGCGCAGTATATTCTGGTCAAACTGCTGGTTGGGGTGATGGGTCAATTCACCGCGGTAGGGGATGATGATCAGTCGATCTATGCATGGCGTGGTGCAAAGCCTGAAAATATGGCGTTGTTGAAGGAAGATTTTCCTAATTTAAAAGTGATCAAACTCGAGCAAAATTATCGTTCGACCAGTCGTATTTTAAAAGCTGCCAATACAGTCATTGGTAACAATCCACATATTTTTGAAAAAAAGCTCTGGTCAGATAAAGGTCATGGTGAAGTGATTCGTGTCATTACTTGCCGTAATGATGATGATGAAGCTGAACGCGTGGTTAAAGATATCATCACCCATAAGCTGATGAATGGCAAAAGCTGGAAAGATTATGCGATTTTATATCGGGGTAATTTCCAGGCTCGTGTTTTAGAAACACAACTACGTCAAATGCAAATTCCGTATAAATTGTCTGGTGGTCAGTCATTCTTTGGTCGTGCTGAAATCAAAGACATAATGAGTTATTTACGTATCATCATTAATCCAGAAGATGACAGTGCTTTTTTGCGCATTATTAATACGCCTAAACGTGCGATTGGTCCGGTGACTTTGGAGAAGTTGGGATTATTCGCGCAGGAAAATCATCTGTCATTATTAACAGCAGCGGGTGATCAGCGCTTGACCATGGTGATTCCGAAAAAAGCCACCACACAACTGGCAGAATTTGCCGATTTTATTGGTAGCTTCACCCGTAACTTGCTTGAAGATGACGAGCCAGTGCCGATTATTCGTCAGATGATGCTTGAAGCCGGCTATATCGATTACATTAAAGAGCAGGCAGCAACACCCGCGCAAGAAAAAACCAAGCTCGATAATATTGAAATCTTGTACAGCAGCATTCAAAGTCTGATTAATCGCGCTGAAGATGTCGATGAAAAAAACATTGAAAGCGTGATTCGTAAAATGGTGTTGCTGGATATGCTCGAGCAGCAGAAGGAAGAAGAAGATACCGACAAGGTTAATTTACTGACTTTGCATGCTTCAAAAGGTCTTGAATTTCCTTATGTATATCTGATTGGTCTGGAAGAAGAATTACTACCGCATAAAAACTCGATTGCTGCAGAAACCGTTGAGGAAGAGCGCCGTTTAATGTACGTGGGAATTACTCGCGCACGGCAAGGCTTAACCATTACGCTGGCCGAACAGCGTAAAAATGGCGGACAAATGAAGCAAATGACCCCAAGTCGCTTTCTGGATGAATTGCCGCAAGATGATTTGGACTGGCTGGGTCGCAAGAAAAAATTGGCAGGTAATATTGATCCAAAATTACAAGCACAGCATTATCTCGAAAATTTACGTGCGCTAATTAAGCGTTAATCCACTCTTTAAACCATGCAATTAGGAAAGAACAGATGAAAGTTCAAGTGAAAGTACTCGATACACGTTTAGGCAGTCAATGGCCTTTGCCAACCTATGCGACTTCGGGTTCAGCAGGTTTAGATTTACGTGCTTGTGTAGAAGAAGCGACTGTCATTGAACCAGGTCAGACTGTATTGGTTAAAACAGGTCTAGCTATTTATATTGAAGATACTCAATTTGCAGGTTTGATTTTACCGCGTTCGGGCTTAGGTCATAAACACGGCATTGTTCTAGGTAATCTTGTCGGTTTAATCGATTCAGACTATCAGGGCGAATTGATGGTATCGGTCTGGAACCGTAGCCAAACAGCATTTGCTTTAGAGCCAGGTGAGCGTTTAGCTCAATATGTACTTGTTCCTGTAGTGCATGCTGAATTTGAACAAGTCGATGAGTTTGTTGCGACTGAACGTGGGGCAGGTGGTTTTGGTCATACCGGTAAAGGCTAAACTATAAATTGAGTTTAAAGAATTTATAACCTGATAAATGAACAGTAATATTTGTTTTTTTATCAGGTTATATTCTTTATTTTATATAATCTTTGTATTAGAAACTTTAACTCCCTTTATAATAAAAGAATTCGTAAACAAAGATTTACAATACTTACACCAGAAGTATTGCTTTTATCGTTAGGTGAAATCCGGTTTAATTTTTTTTAAATTAATGATATTTAAATGAAAATATTTAATAATATTTGTCTTAAAATTAAATAAAAGATTTTTTTCGAATAAATATAATCTTTTTTATATAATTATTTGTAAGATTTTTTTGCCGCTGATTAAAAATATGAAATACTTTTATAATGCTAATCTTCTGTTTTAAGGTGATGCACTGGTTATGAATACTGACCTTATTAAATTTTCCATAAAGTTCTAATTTTATGGCCTACTCCTAAGTAGCAGATGTCATCATGAATTTTGAAAATAAAAAATTCCCATTACAAATTTTTCGTGCCTATGATATTCGTGGAAAAATATCACTTTTGACACCTGAAATTGTTAAAGCGATTGCCTATGGATTGATTGCTCAATATCTTAAGGTGGGGCAGACGCGACTTGCTATTGGTTATGATGCGCGTTTAACCAGTCCGGAATATGCAGAAATCATCAGACAGGTGTGTGAAGAAAAAGGATTGCATGCGACTATCATTGGTTGTTGTTCAACGCCATTATTATATTTTATTGCACGCCAATTCGGTGGCAATGGAATCATGCTGACCGCCAGTCATAATCCTAAAACAGATAATGGAATTAAGTGGATCATTCAAAATGAACCACCCTGTCCAGCAATGATTCAACAAGTCGGTATAAGTGCTAGTAGCGTTTTTGATCCATTACAAAAATTAGTGACCAAACCTGTTCAGCATGAAGTCGTTATTGAATATTGTCTCGAATATCAGCAAGCATTATTACAAGATATCCAGTTAAAGCGTCCTTTTAAAGTGGTACTCGATGGTTTAAATGGTTCGGCAGGGCGCTGTGCGGCATTGGTGTTAAAAAAATTAGGTTGTGAAATCACAACCATCCGATGTGAAGCGAATGGTGATTTTCCCGATCATGCACCAGACCCTTCACAAGAAAAACATCTTGTTGAATTACGAAAAACTGTGCTTGAGCAACAAGCAGATATCGGAATTGCGTTGGATGGTGATGGTGATCGCCTGGTATTAATTGATGAACATGGTGCTATTATTTCAGCAGATCGATTATTGGCTTTATTTTCTGAAATGTGTTTGAAAACGCATCCCGGTCATGAAGTTGTTTATGATGTGAAATGTTCGACCATGGTCAGGAATACCGTTCATCAATTAGGTGGACAGGCGAAAATGATTCGTACAGGCAGTTCCTTCTTGCGTACTTATATGTCGCAATCTAAAGGAAAAGCAGTTTTTGGTGGAGAATACGCAGGTCATTATGTTTTTAATGACGGGCGTGGTTTTGGCTATGATGATGGTTTATATGCAGCCTTACGTGTGCTGGAATATTTAAGCCAACGACCGGATTTAACCCTATCAAAAGCATTGCGGGTTTATCCTGAGCGCAGTTGCACTGAAGACCTTTACATTAGTACCCATAGTGAAGAACCTACAGCGGTATTACATGATGTTGAGGTTAAAAGTCAGGAGTTGGGCGCACAATTAAGTAAAATTGATGGTGTGCGACTTGATTTTGAAGATGGATTTGGCATTATTCGAGCATCGAATACCGGTGAATATTTTACAGTACGCTTTGATGCGGACAATCCTGTAAGATTAAACGCGATTCGACACACATTTGTTTCCATGTTAAGTGACCGATATCCTAAAATCGCACAAGACATTTTAGATGCTCAATAAGGAGAGGCGAATGCCACATCAGCATACTGGCATCGACAAAGCACAAATTTTGACTGAAGCTTTGCCGTATATTCAACGTTTTGCGGGTAAGACGCTAGTAGTGAAATATGGTGGCAACGCAATGACCGACCCGGAGCTGGAAAGCTCGTTTGCACGTGATATTGTATTGTTGAAAACCGTCGGTTTAAATCCAATCGTGGTGCATGGCGGTGGTCCACAAGTGGATTCATTCTTGAAGCAACTCGGTCGTGAATCTGACCGTATTGATGGCATGCGTGTAACCGATCCTGCAACCATGGAAGTGGTTGAAATGGTTTTGGGCGGTAGTGTGAACAAATCTATCGTCAACCTGATTAATCAACATGGCGGTCGTGCTATTGGGTTAACCGGTAAAGACGGTAATTTACTTCGCGCTCAAAAGCTGTTGATGGAGAAAACGGCGGAAGACGGCACAGTAAAACAGATTGATCTTGGCTTGGTCGGTGAAGTCGTTGGTGTGAAAACTGACGTACTTGAAATGTTCACGAACAGCGATTTCATTCCTGTGATTGCACCACTGGGTGTAGATGATGAAGGTAATACTTACAACATCAATGCCGATTTAGTCGCGGGTAAAGTGGCTGAAGCCTTGGGTGCAGAAAAGCTCATTCTTCTGACCAACATTACTGGTGTTCTTGACGAAAATAAAAACTTGCTCACAGGTCTAACCACTCAGGAAGTCGATCGTTTGATTGAAACCGGCGTGATTTACGGTGGTATGATTCCTAAAGTCGGTTGTGCACTGGATGCAGTGAAAGGAGGCGTAGTCAGCGCGCATATCGTGGATGGTCGTGTTCCACATGCAACCTTATTGGAAATCTTCACTGATCATGGGGTAGGGACCTTAATTACCAACCGTGCCAAGCACTAAATGAATCACTTTAAAAAGCCTCCTTGTGAGGCTTTTTTTATTGCTTTGATTAGACTAACTTATATAGAATTTTGAATGAAATTAATTATTTGAGTATTATTCCTGAACTAATGCATAAAATAGTGATGCGTATTGTAAATTGAGATTTGCAAGCCCCAGCCCAGTCATGCAAAATAGAAAATTCCTGTATTTGCTGTTTGATCAAGACTATGTGTCAGTTGCTCGGAATGAATTGTGCTACGCCAACGGATGTGACTTTCTCATTTCGTGGTTTTTCTCAACGCGCAGGCATTACCTCTGACCATTGTGACGGTTTTGGCATTGCTTTTTTTGAAGATAAAGCTTGTCGCCTTTTTGTCGATAACCAATCGGCAGTTGAATCTCCGATTGCAGAACTGGTGCGTAATTATCCAATCAAGTCACGCAATGTGATTGCCCATATTCGCAAAGCGACGCAAGGTAAAATTAATTTAGAAAACTCGCATCCCTTTAGTCGTGAACTGTGGGGACGGCAATGGATTTTTGCCCATAATGGCGATTTGCATGATTATAATCCCATTTTATCCGGTCGTTTTACCCCAGTGGGAAATACCGACAGTGAACGCGCATTTTGTTTTTTACTCGATCAGTTGGTGCATAAATTTGGTTATCATGAACCGAAACTTGATCAAATTTTTGATTTGTTAGCGGAAGTCTCTCCAAAAATAGCAGAACATGGAACATTCAATTTTTGCTTGTCGAATGGTCAGGCTCTATTTACCTATGCCATCACCAAATTGCATTGGTTAGTACGGGAATATCCATTCAAACCGGCTCAATTGATTGATCTTGATGTAGAAGTCGATTTTAGTCAGGTGACTACTCCGGAAGATCGCGTCGCAGTCATTACCACCGAACCTTTAACGCAAAATGAAACCTGGAATGCTTTTGTGCCGGGAGAGATGATCTTATTCCAGGATGGTCGACCTGTTCGAGAACAGCAGACTCATGTCGAGCGTTTAGAGCGTGAACGCTTAAATCCAGAATTAAAACGAATAACCAGAGCCGATCAATATTAAGTGATGGCTAAATATTTCTAAATCTATAGAGATGTTGATTTAACTAGCTGTATAGATTTTTTTATTGATTTATAAATTTGGTTTTCAATAAATATAATAGTATTTTCTACTTGGTTTGATGAGTTTTAAATATCATTTTTTTAAATCTTTATGTGCTATAAAAAGATTTTTTATTAAAATAATATTTAATCTTTTGTTTTTATAGATTTTCCCCTTGATAAAATATCACTTAAAACAGGATTGATTAAAGAGAATTGGTTAAAAAATACTTTATCCTTTTGATTGGGATTAACTTTAAAAACAATAGATATCATGTGCTTAAGTAATAAACTAAGTTTTTTTATTAAAACCAACCGTTTTAGTTCATTTTTATTTGTTTAAAATCAATATATTATAAATTTACGTGATGAATTGTATATATTTATAGGCGGTCGTAATGAAAATGAAATGGGTTCCAGAATATAATACTGGTATCGATGTGATTGACGATCAACACAAAAGAATTCTGGATTATATTAATGAAATTGATGATATTTCAAGTAATATGGATCGTATTCGTATTAAACAGATTCTTGAAAATATTATTGATTATACGCAGTCGCATTTTACTTTTGAAGAATCTTTGCAAGAAGAAGCCGGTTATAAATATCGTGTACCGCATAAACGTGTCCATGATTTATTTATTAAAAAGATTGAATCTTACCGTGACCGTTTTGAAATGGGACAAGCGATTGAAGGTGAGTTACATGAAGTGCTTTCAAAATGGCTGATTAATCATATTCAGCACGATGATGCCGATTATGTCGGTGCCGTAAAAGAAAATATGATGGGTATCATTAAAGAAAAAGAACAGAAAAAAGGCAAAAACTGGTTTGCTCGTTTCTTTTCATAAAAAAGATAAACGAGATAATAACAATTACAAGTCACAATAAACTTGCGCTGCAAATCATCAATAATGATGGTTTGCTTTTTCTTTTTGATTTTCCCGCATGACAAAGGCAAAATAGCGAAAGACTTTTTTTAGGAACGCATCATGCAGGACAATGCTATGTCACGATGGCTATCGCCGCTGATGGCATTTTGTTTATCTTTTATCATCATTGCCACATTGGCACCGATTGTCGGGATCCAAGTTGAACGTCAACTTGATTTCTGGTTGTTATGGTTAGGTACCATGCTTATTTTGGCATTACCGATCTGTTATTTAGAAATTGCTTTGGCGAAGCGTTCAAAAACCACTGCCTTAAATGCATTGTCCAGTTTAACGCGTGATGCAGATGCCTCGCAGAAATGGCGTATCGTCGGTTGGTTGGCCGTGGTCTTTATTCCTTTCTTGGCAGGTGGCATGCTGTCTAATGCCAGCCAGCTATTGGGGCATTTTGCCTTCAATGGGGTTGCTCCGAATCTGTTATTCGTTGGCTTGGCGATTGTTGCAATTACACTTTCATTTGCACCGCGAAAAATTATTGTCATCTTAAATGTTGTTGGAGTTTTAGCTTCCTTAATTCTAGCGAACGTGATGGGAACGGCTTTGCCTGCTTGGCAAGTGACACCCGTTGAATTTAGTGAGTGGGGCAGTGCAACCGTATTGGCACTTGTTGCCAGTGGTTTGGGTATGGGTTTGTACTGGCAAAGTAGTTTGCCTATGATTAAGCAACGAGATGTTGCAACCAAAACTGCATTACCTATTTGGATTGCACAATTATTTGCAGTGATTGCCTTTGGCTTCTTTGCTGCCAATACTGAAATTCCAAGTTTTGCCTTCGTGGTTGCTGTAGTCAGTATGGCAGCACTTTTGCTCAATATGGCACGTGAACAATTATTACAACGTCAATTGAATATCGCGATTCAATGGCTCGTGATTTTAGTTGCTGTATTTGTTTGGGCAATTCCTACAATCAGTCCAATTTTTAATACGCTACTTATGCTTTGGGGTCTCATCATTTGCTTGATCTATGCCATTTTCGCTGGTTGGGTCATGAAAATTAGCCATTTACGTAAATCGATGAATTTTAGCAATGAGCTATTTTATAACCTGTGGCGTATTGCAGTACGTGTGGTGCTGCCTGTATCGATTATCTTGGCAATAGTGGCGATTATTGGACAATGGGTCTAATGAGTAAGATACAACAGGTTTGGGTGGCATATGCAGCCCAGAATCAACAGTTTCATCTTGCTGTGCCTTTTCGACAAGGGATGACCGCTCTAGATGCGATTGAGCAAAGTGGTATACGGATACAAATTCAGTTACCCGAACCACTTTCATTGGGGATTTTTGGGATGCGATTGCAAGATCCAAATCAAATTTTGGAAGTCGGTGATCGTGTCGAGATTTATCGTGCATTAACGGTTAATCCGAAAGATATTCGTCGAAAACGTGCTGCAGAAAATCCGGTTGGACTTTATTGTCGTGGAAATCGCTTTAAACAATTGAAGTGATAAGAAAACCCCTCATTGAGGGGTTTATTTTTATTTTAAAGTGGCTATAGTGGGGGCGCAGTTAGAATCGCTTCTTTTGATCCTGGTAAGCCGGGTTGAGATTCTGGAATGGTTTCCAAGCCTTCAATCTTTTGTACTGTTCCTGTTGGATCAAAATAGATTCTTAAATGTTGACCGTGAGCTGCAGGAATGTTGGCTTTTTTAGCATATGTTCCTGGTGTGTAGTCGTAGATGTAGTCCCAACGTAAAGGATTCATTGGATCTGAAACTGTAGGGCTACCGAGCAAGAAGCGAACTTGTTGGTGGCTCATACCGACCTGAATTTTTGAAGCTTGTGCTTGAGTTAATGGTGTCCCTTGCGGAATATCAACTTTATACACGCCCAAGGTCGAACAGCCTGCGAGCAGTGAAGTGACGAACAACGTCAACATGATTTTTTGCATTTTGCTACACTATCCCAAATTAATTATGATGCATTTGATCCACCGATAGATCATACTGCATCTAAACTTTGTTGCATATTCCAACTTTAAATTTGTTGAGAGACCTTTTTACATGCCTATTTCAAATCAAGATTTACGCAAAGCTGGACTTAAAGTTACGCTTCCACGAATAAAAATATTGGAATTATTAGAAAATTCAAGACAACATCATTTAAGCGCAGAAGACATTTATAAAACTTTACTCGAACAGGGTGAAGATGTCGGTTTAGCAACTGTGTACCGCGTGTTAACACAGTTTGAAGCTGCGGGTATTATTCAGCGCCATCATTTCGAAAACAATCATTCCGTTTTTGAAATTATGCAAGAAGATCACCATGATCATATTGTTTGCCTAAATTGTAACAAAGTCGTTGAATTCATTAATGACGTAATTGAACATCAGCAACATGAAGTGGCTGAAAACTATGGTTTCACTTTGACAGGTCACTCTTTGAATCTATATGGTTACTGTGATGCACCAGAATGTCAGGACGCCTTACGTAAAAAATAATACTGACTTAAGAAATCAGTTAAAAAAAACAGGCTTACTATGAAGCCTGTTTTTTTTGCTTTTAAGCCTGACCATCGAAGGTAATGTTCGAGCTTGCATGCAATAAGCGATCCCCACCTTCTTCGGATAGCTTGATTTGCAAACGTAGATCGTTCGGTGAGTCAGCATGTTTTAATGCATCTTTATAGGTAATCTGTTTGGCTTTATACAAGTCAAACAGGGCCTGGTCAAAAGTTTGCATACCCAGTTCACGTGAACGCTTCATCAATTCTTTAATTTCATGTACATCACCTTTACGGATCATGTCTGCAATTAAAGGCGAGTTGATTAAAATTTCAATCGCTGCACGACGAGACTGCCCATCAACAGATGGAATAAGCTGTTGCGCAATCACGGCTCTTAAGTTGAGTGACAAATCCATAAATAATTGATTATGACGGTCAGCATCAAAGAAGTGAATAATCCTGTCAATGGCCTGGTTGGCGTTGTTAGCGTGTAGTGTGGCAAATACCAAGTGACCGGTTTCGGCAAAGGCAATGGCATAGTCCATGGTTTCACGCGAACGGATCTCACCAATCAAAATAACGTCGGGTGCCTGACGCAAGGTATTTTTTAAAGCAATTTCGAAAGAGTCAGTATCAATACCGACTTCACGTTGGGTAATAATACAGCCCGCGTGTTCATGAATAAATTCAATCGGGTCTTCAATGGTAATGATATGCCCTTTGGAGTTCTGGTTACGATAGCCAATAATGGAAGCCAAAGAGGTCGATTTACCTGTACCAGTCGCACCCACGAACATGATGATACCGCGCTTGGTCATGGCCAATTCTTTTAAAATAGGCGGTAACTTCAGCTGTTCCATAGTCGGAATAACGGTTTCGATCCGACGCAATACCATGCCCGGTTCATCACGCTGTTGAAATGCGCTGACACGGAAACGGGCAGTCTTGTCACGGTTGCTGATAGCAAAGTTGCATTCACGGGTTTCAGCAAATTCTTTACGCTGTTTCTCACTCATAATCGAGTTTAAAAGCTGCCCGACAATTTCCCCAGTCAGTTTGGTTTTCGCAATTGGAACAATCTGACCATTAATTTTCATCGACGGTTCAACATCGGCAGTAATAAATAAGTCGGATGCCTGCTGTTGAATCATTAAATTCAGTAAGTCGTTAAAATCCATAACTTAGCCCCAAATCCGTTTAAGCTTATAAGAATGATTCTGGTTGTTTCGCCATAGTACGGGCAGTTTGCGGGCTAATAACGCCTTTAGAGACCAGCGTTTTTAGGCTTTGATCAAGCGTGGTCATACCGTAGTTGGCACCAGTTTGAATGGCTGAATACATTTGCGCTACTTTGTTTTCACGAATCAGGTTACGGATGGCAGGAATACCGATCATGATTTCATGTGCCGCCACACGACCACCGCCATTTTTCTTCAATAATGTTTGAGAAATCACGGCTTGTAAGGATTCCGACAACATGGCACGAACCATGTCTTTTTCTTCTGCCGGGAATACGTCAATGACACGGTCAATGGTTTTGGCAGCAGAAGTGGTATGTAGGGTACCGAAAACCAAGTGACCCGTTTCGGCAGCAGTCAATGCCAAACGGATGGTTTCAAGGTCACGCATCTCACCGACCAGAATAATGTCAGGATCTTCACGCAGGGCAGAACGTAGTGCTTCGTTAAAGCCATGCGTGTCACGATGTACTTCACGTTGGTTAATCAAACATTTTTTCGATTCGTGTACAAATTCGATCGGGTCTTCGACCGTTAAAATATGGTCATAACGGTTATCATTAATATAGTCGATCATCGCAGCAAGGGTGGTTGATTTACCCGAACCGGTTGGACCTGTGACCAGTACAATCCCGCGTGGGAAATTACAAATATCTTTGAAGATTTGACCCATGCCCAGGTCTTCAATGGTCAGTACTTTTGATGGAATGGTACGGAAGACTGCACCCGCACCGCGGTTCTGGTTGAATGCATTGACACGGAAACGCGCCACACCCGGCACTTCAAAAGAAAAGTCTGTCTCTAACTTTTCTTCAAAATCACGACGCTGTTTATCGTTCATGATGTCATACACAAGTTTGTGTACTTCTTTATGTTCTAAAGCGGGTAAGTTGATACGACGAACTTCGCCATCGACGCGGATGAGTGGTGGCATACCCGCTGATAAATGTAAGTCTGATGCCCCATTTTTAGCAGAAAAGGCTAAAAGTTCAGTGATGTCCATAATTTCCCCGAGATCATTTAAATGTTATTTATTTTGTTAGAATAATAAGGCTTTCCTGGAGCTTAACCAACAGTTAGTTTAAGGGGAAAGCGAAAAATATGAATGAAAATGAGAATCTGGTCAATGAATAGTCTTCAAGCGTCACGAAATAAAGTTTTACAGCAAATTCAGGATGCATGTAAACAAGCACAGCGTGAGCCGGAAACCGTACAGTTACTGGCTGTTTCGAAGACTCATCCAAGTGAGTCGCTACGTGAAATGTACCAAGCTGGGCAGCGTGCCTTTGGAGAAAATTACTTACAAGAAGCGCTGGAGAAAATTGGAACTTTAAATGATTTAGATATCGAGTGGCATTTCATTGGCCATGTACAGCGCAATAAAACCAAACATCTGGCTGCAAATTTTGCATGGGTTCATGGGGTGGATCGGTTAATCATTGCCGAGCGGTTATCCAGTCAGCGTGAAGCCGCTCAAGCGCCGCTGAATATTTGTTTACAAGTGAATATTGATGCACAGGACACCAAAGACGGCTGTCGGCCGAGTGAAGTGGCGGAACTGGTTCAAAAGATTAGCCAATTGCCTCATTTAAAATTACGCGGTTTGATGGTGATTCCCGCACTTCACAATAGCCAAGCTTTTGCAAATGCGAAGCAGTTTTTTGACATCGTTAAAAAAGAACATGCACATCCTGAAGACTGGGATACTTTAAGCATGGGCATGTCTGGAGATATGGTAGAAGCAGTTGCAGCAGGTTCAACCATGGTTCGTGTTGGAACAGCATTGTTCGGCGCGCGAGATTATTCCAAGTAACGAATACTCAAATCCATTTTGATTATTTTGAAAACTGAACTTTAGGGTTCAGTTTTTGTTTTAAAAATTGAGCTTTCCACTAAAGTTGAGTACAAAAGGAACTGTCTAAGGACATAATCTGGATAAGAATTATTTATTCGACCAAGAAAATAGGGAAGTGTATGACGGCATATTATCAACTGATCGGGCGAAATACGGATACCACCGGAAAAGTCACTGCGCATTATTGCTCAACCATACTGGCTCAAGGGGCATGGAATGAGCATGAGCAGCATATGGCACCAGCGACTGGAATTATCTGTGCGGAATTGGACCTTTTCGCACCGCGTAGTGATATGCGCATTGGCCGGATCAGTTTAGATATTTTAGGTCTTATTCCTGCCGGAGAGTTTAGTATCACCACCAAAGTAATTCGCCCGGGCAAGACCATTGAACTGATTGAGTCAGAAATGATGGCTCAGGGTAAAACGTGTGTTGTTGCAAGAACCTGGCGCATGATGACGCAAAATAGCCAGTTGATAAAAGGCCTGGAAGATGCGCATGGAAATACGCCTGAAAATGCGCCAGTGTGGGAAGGAATTCGTCAGTGGCCGGGTGGATATATTCAGTCGATAGAAGCACGAAGTCATCAGCGTCGTGCTGGAAAGGGCATTGTTTGGCTGCGAACGCCACATGATATGGTTGAAGGTGAACCTACCAGTGATTTTGTCCGCTTAATGGGGATGGTCGATACCGCCAATGGCATTGTGCCACGTCTAGAAACACCCTTTAGCTGGGGCTTTCCTAATCTGGATTTACAGATTCATATGCACCGTTTACCGCAAGGTCAGTGGCTAGGCTTAGAAACCACACAACAATATGGAGATGATGGCATAGGTCTAACCAGTTCAGTGTTGCATGATCTTTCCGGACCCTTCGGGCGCAGTGAACAGATTCTGACTTTGCGCCCCATGGCATAGTTTTTTTGCAAATAAAGCCTAGTGCATTTTCTAGGCTTTTTTATGATTTTCGGATTTTAAAATTACCCAACCACTTGAATGGTACTCGCACCGGCACCTAACGGTTTCACCTGAATCTGTACCGGAATACGCTCATGCATTTCCTGAATATGTGAAATCAGCACCACTTTACGCCCTTGGTTTTGTAATTGATCCAATGCATTCATCACCATATACAAAGAAGATGCATCTAAAGTTCCAAAACCTTCATCAATAAACAGCGATTCGATTTTCATCGAACCTGATGCCATATTGGCAATAGCCAAAGACAAGGCTAGCGCAGTCAGGAAGGATTCACCGCCAGAAAGAGAGGAGACTGAACGGGTTTCACCATCCATATCATGATCGACAATCGCAAGGCTTAATGAGTGATCCAGACGTTTGAGGGTATAACGCTGCGACAACATGGTAAGTTGCTGATTGGCATGTTCAACCAGAATGTCCAGATTATATTGCTGAGCGTAATCACGGAATTTTTTACCGTTTGCATCCCCCATGAGTCCGGAGATTTTGCCCCAGCGGTGTTCCTGTTGCTGAATGTTTTGAATCTGATCGGCAAATTTGGCCTGCTTATCAAGATTATCGTGATGGCGTGCAAGATCGACTTTAAGTTTATCTAAGACCTCAGATTGAGCAGTTAAAGCTGCCAGATTGTCTTCAATTTGCAGTGCTAAGACATTGAACTCAATATTCGGTTGCTGGCTGAGATGCGCCGTCTGTTGCTCTTGTAAAGTTTTTAAAGCCGATGCACTTTCATTTAATAAGCGTTCAGCATTTTGCAGTTGAGACCGGATCTCTTGCTCTTGCGCAGAACTGATCTGTACTAAGTCGGTCAAATCCTGGGTTGTAAAATCTTGATGAGCTTTCAACCAGTCTTCAATTTCAACATTCAGCTGATTAATCATATTTTGGTGTTCAGCCTGTCGAGAAATCAATTGCTTCAAATCACTCTGCTGTCTTTCAAAATCGATCCTCAATCGTTCAAAACTTTGTTTTTGCTGCTGATAAGCCTGTTGTTTTTGTTGGCGGTCTTCATCATGTTGAATTAACCATTCATGCGGTTTGACTGCCGTTAAATCGGTCATCTGTTGAATCAGTTGAGTGGCAAGTTGAGTATTTTGTTGCCCTCTGGCATAGGCTTGATCACGTGCTTCGGTCGATTCAGAAATGAGTTTTAGGAGGTTGTTCTGATTTGTGCTAACTAAAGTTAAAGTTTGATGTAGATTGTCTTGATCTTTAGCGAGCTTATCTAAGCTGGTTAGATGTTGAGCACGATTGAATAATGTGGTTAAAACAACTTTTGCTTGAGCCGTGGTGTGCATTGTCCATTGCTGTTGTTCAGCATCACTTAAACAAGCAACAACATGCTGAATGTGTTGTTGCAAGTTTTCTGCATTGTTCAGTTGATATTGAATACTTTGAATGTGCTGGGCTAAATGATGTTGATCTTTAAGAACCTGATTGAGGGTTGTTAATTGATCTTCAATAGCTTGTTTTGCATTTTTAAATTGAGTTAAAGCCGCTAAGACCTGTTTTTCAATATTATGAGCTGATTGTTCAAAATTGATTGAAATCTGCAAATTTGAAAACTGCTGCATTATTTCATTTTGCTGGATTTCTAATTTTCTAATATTGCTTTGAATGCTGTTTGTGAGTTGATCCAGTTCAGATTGCGCTTTGGTCGCCTGTTGTTGTGCCATTTGCCAGCGTTGAAAATTCTCCTGCTCTTTTTGAATGGCGTGTTGTTCTTGCTGTTGTTGCAATTCAAACAGGGCTTTTGAAACTTGCGATTCGTCATTTTTATAAGGATGAGAGGTGCTACCACACACCAGACAAGGCTTATCCGTCACTAAATTGATACGTAGTTGTTCAACATTTTCTGCATGCAATAAGCGCTGTTTTTGCAAAATTTCTTGCAGTTGAACCCGGTCATTTTTTGCCGTTTCAAAGGTTTTTTCTGCTTGTATATTTGCCTGATTCAGTTCAAGTGCTTGTGAGCTGAATATCTTAAATTTAGTTTGATGATGAGATAGATCAGCATGTAATTCAAAATATTGCTTTAACTTTTGTTGTGTAAGATCCAGCTGATTAAGCTGTGAAATTTTTAGCTCACGCTCAGAATTTAATTGTAGCAGTTGCTGTTCAATCTGCGTGACAGAACCAAATTCAGTCTGGAGTTGATCTAGCTTAAGTTGACCCTCTGCGCATTTTGATTGCGCCTGGGTCAGATCCCCTAAATTTTGTTCAATCGTTTGATATTGAGTAATGAATTGCTGTAATTGTTGAATATGGGCGTGAATACTTTGATCCAGCGGATTGAATTTTTCAGTTTCAGATAATTGTTTTTGGATTGCTTTTTGCTGATCGAACAGCCTTGAAATATCCAGTTCAATATTTTGTTTTTGCACATTTAAGGGTTGTTGTTGTGCATCTAATTCCATGCATCTGGTTTTCAGCTTGTTAAATTCAGCCCCAATAAAATCACGTTCTTGAATACAGCTTCGAACTTGTTTTAAAGCCTCGGCATGGGTGAATTCAAAATCTTGTAGAACTTTAAGTTCAGTATCCGCTTTTTTATACTGTTGTTGTTCATTATAAAATTGCTTTGAAACCACATCAAAAGAATTTTGGAGTTGCTGAATATGGGGGGCAAGCTGTTGTTGGGCTTTGAATAATTGAGCTTGTTGAAACACAGTTGGGCGAATACTTGAAAATACTTCTAAACGGTTCAGTTTATGACGTTCAGGGGCTAATTGTTGTTGAACACAAAATTGATCATCATAATTTTTTTGTTTGTCAATGATTTGGTTTTCCAGCTTTTGATGTTCTTCAAACCAAAGCTGTTGTTTGCTTAGATGTGTTTTTTCAGTTTCTAGTTTTTTGTATGCAATATTTGCGATTGTAAATTGCTGATTCAGTTCAGCAATTGCTTCATCTGACAAAATATCAATATGACCGATCATTTCTTCGAGTTTTTTACGCTCTTTTTCAATATCGGCGGTTTTACGAAATGCAATTTCACCAATTTTGGCAAAAATATTGGAGTTGGTTAAGTATTCCAGTAAAGCGCCACGTTCATTATCTCGGGCTTTTAAAAAGGCAGTGACTTCAGATTGAGCCAGTAAAACTGCACGGGTAAATTGCTCAAAACTGAGTTGGGTGATTTTGAGGATATTGGCATCGACTGCTTTGGCTTTATCCGCAATTACCACACCATCGGTTAAACATGTTAAATGGCGTTGGACGCTTTGTAATTTACCAGTGGCACTTTCACGCGCACGTTTAATTTCCCAACGTGCCAGATAATGCTTTTGATCCTGTGCCACAAAGACCAGTTCGGCAAAACCATGTCCGGTACCACGGCGAAGCACGGTTAACGGTGAATTGGTGAGTAATTCAGAACCATCCACATCAACCAATTTGCCATCACTGCCTTTAAGACGCGGCACTTGATTGAAGAGCGCCAGACACATGGCGTCAAGAATTGTGGATTTGCCTGCACCTGTTTTGCCAATAATGGCAATCAGCCCGGCATTGGCCAAAGGTTCACTTTCAAAATCAATAAAATGTTCGCCAGCAAGAGATGCCAGATTTTTTATACGGATAGATAAAATTTTCACGGCACATCCTTAAATCGTGTTTTTATTTTCAAGCGATTGATGTGCTTCTTGCACCAGACTCTGAAAATCTTTTAACACGGCATCATCTTGTACATAACCTTTGTTTTGCCAAATTTGTTCAAACAATTTTTCTGGCGTTGGCGGTTCTAGCTGAATTTTTGTAGCGCAGTTTTGCACTTGAAGATTTTTGTACTGGCGTGAAATTTTCACCAGTCGGTAACGGTTTTTAGGCAAAGCATCTTCAAACTGTTGTCTCAAATTGGGTAGCGGAGGGGTATCGGTATGATATTCAATATCGATATATTCACGTTGGTCAATATTAGCAATTTCACCATCTGCCATCGCTTTAAGTTGGGTAAATACCTCATTCAGCTCTCCCCGAACGCGGTGCAGTTGAATGCTGCGAGGAACAGGCAAGGCTTCAAATTGAAAAGCAGATTGATCTGCTTTTGAGGGTTCAATTTTGACTTCAACCACTTGATGCTTATAGTTAATTTCACTGAATGAAAGTGGAATCGGGGAGCCACTATAACGAATATGCGGATGCTGGACTTTTTGTGGTTTATGTAAATGTCCGAGCGCTACGTAATCAATCACATCATCAAATAATGCAGTAGAGAGGGCTTCTTCATTGCCAATAATAATCGGGCGTTCAGAGTCGGAAGTTTCGCCGCCTTGCATATGCGCATGTGACATTAAAATGAGCGCCTGATCATTGGTCTTGCGTTTTTTGGCTTCACTAATCAGTTGCTGGTGCAAATAGCCAATCGCATTTTGGCTATTTGTAGTATGTTCATTAAAACCGGTAATTTCAGCAGCACGTAAAAAAGGCAGACTCAAACACCATGCGACAACCTTTTTATTCAGGTCATAAATCGGCAGCAGTAAACGATCGAGATCTAAAGTCTTGTCTTCCTTCCAGCGAATAACCCCAACCGTTCTGGCATTGTATTTTTCCAGTAAGGGTTCGACCTGTTCAATCCGATAACCTGAATCATGGTTACCGGCAATCATCAGCGTTTGCATATGCGGGGCAAGTGCATGCGCGTCGGCTAAAAACTGGTAAAGCTGTTTTTGTGCAGCAGATGCCGGGTTGATGACATCAAAAATATCCCCTGCAATGAGTAGGGCATTCGGTTGTTTTTGTTTGATCTGTTCAAGTAGCCAGGCTAAAAACTGTTCATGTTCATACTGGCGTGAATGGTTATAAAAAAATTGTCCCAAATGCCAATCTGATGTATGAAAAAAATGAACAGCCATGAACGCCCCAAATCACAATGCATGATGAGGCTATAAATTACCATAAATACTGCCACTTATTATGCAATTCATCGCGGGTACGACTACTTAAGTCATGCTAAACAATTAGAATTTATCCATTTTTTTTATTTTGCTTTTTCATCAGCTTCAACCAGACCGAAGATATTTTGATCCAGGTCAAGAAAATATCCCTGCCAGCAACGACCGGGAATCGCAAATTTAGGCATGGCAATTTGACCACCCGCCTCAAGAATCTTCCTCGATGTTTCATCGAAATTTTCGACCGGCACAGAACAGGTAAAAGCATTGGTTCCGCAATGTGTAGGTGGTATAGCTGCAGTGCGTTTCAGTAAGCCACCTGACATGTTTTCGGTTTGAATCTGGTAGTACTCGATAGGCAAACCTTCAACGGGGGGTAAATGTCCAGCCAAAAATAGGCTGATAAAAATTGATATCTCTTGCTGGATTTGAAGACTGGATTTCAAAGTAAACAATAGGGTTCATGGGTTAGTCCTTATTATTATTTGGAATATTTCAGAAAATTGATGCGATGTATTTGTTGTATGCGCAAGTTTTAATAGCTTTAAAAATAAATCAATTACCCAAAAGGATATATTTTCTTATGGAAGGAATTGTATGATAATTAATCATATTGAAATATAAAATGTTCAGTTGCGAAAAACAATTTTTATTGGGGAAACCTGCTTTGAGTAGGTTAATTATTAAGAGCGTATTGAAATGTCTTATATGGCAAAATCAGAGCATGTCATGACATTGTTTGCGCATTCAAATTAGAGTAGTCGTATGCCGAATAATCCGTTTGATGAGCATCAATTGTCGAATGACATGTTTTATAAAACATTATTAGAGTCAACTTTAGCTATACCCTGGAGTATAGACTGGGCAACGAAACAGTTTAGTTATATTGGTCCTCAAATTGAAAAGTTACTGGGCTGGAAACAGGATTCCTGGAAGTCGGTGCAGGATTGGGCAGACCGCATGCATCGTGATGACCGTGATCATGTGCTGAATTTCTGTGTAAGCCAGTCCATTGCCGGTATAGATCATGAAGCAGATTATCGTGCTTTAAAGGCAACAGGCGGATATTGCTGGATTCGGGATGTCGTCCATGTGGTACGCAAGGAAAATGGTGAAGTTGAAAGTTTAGTCGGTTTTATGTTTGATATTTCTGACCGGAAAAAAAAGGAAGAAGAATTACATAGCTTACACCGCAAACTGGAAGAATTTTCCTATAAGGATGGTTTAACAGAGATTGCCAATCGCCGTTTATTCGATGATTTTTATTCACGTGAATGGTATAACGCAATACGTGAACAAAAGTCGCTCTCGGTGATTATGATTGATATCGACTTTTTTAAACAATATAATGACTTTAATGGACACATCATTGGGGATGCCTGTATTAAGCAAATTGCGCAGATGTTGGAAAGTTGCTGTGTCCGTCCGCGTGATTTAGTGGCACGTTATGGCGGAGAAGAATTTGCGATTGTATTGCCGGAAACCCCTTTAGAAGATGCGATGCAAGTTGCAACAAAGATTCTTCATATGATGGATCAGGCAAATCTTCCGCATAGGGCTTCCCCTATTTCTGAAAACGTCACTTTAAGTATGGGGGTTAAAAGTATTATCCCTACCGCACAGAATGACAAAATGCACTTTTTAGATACGGTCGATAAAAACCTGTTTAAAGCCAAACAGACTGGGCGTAAGCGGTTTGTTGCCGATGAAATGTCAAATTCTATTTTAAGTTCAGCAGACAATTGAAACGCAGATAAATAAAAAAACTCCCTTCTATTGAAGGGAGTTTTTTAATCAATCTTTAAAATGTACCGGAATCCATTGATAACTCTTACCGTCTTTAGAGTAAATATGACCTAAACCCGGAAAAGGTAAATGCGGTGCAGCTACGGTCTGTCCCTGTTTCGCTAAACGGGCAAACTGCGCTAAACGTGTTTGTATTGCTTTTTTCGGATCAGTATCAAAATCAATCGCTGTTTCGGGCTGATCAAACTGGATGCTATGTGAATGCACAATATCACCAACGAATACGATTTCTTCATTGCCAGACTTGAATGCAAAACTAAAATGTCCCGGTGTATGACCTGCCGTACTGATCACGTCAAAACCTTTTATTTTGTCACCTAATTTAAAGGTCTTAAAGCGTTTCGTGGCCTGATAGGGCTGAACTGCTTGCTGAATCTTCTCTACAGTTTGTTTGAATCTGGCTTGTTTATCTTGTGGTAGCTTCGATGCTTGCTTTGAATTTAGCCAATAGTTTGCTTCAGCATCGGCAACATAGACTGTGGCATTTGGAAAGCTGTCCACACCTTTATCACTGATGCCACAGACATGATCTGGATGTAAGTGAGTCAGTAAAATAGTATCCACTTGCTCAGGTTTATAGCCCGCAGCTTTCAGGTTCTTTACGACTGAACCAAAATTTGGACCATTACAGCTCGATGAACCGCTATCCACCAAAACTAGCGATGAACCGGTATTGACCAGAAAAGCATTCACCGAGGTTTGAACACCTTTCGCTTGATCAGCATAATATTCTTTTAAGATTTGCGTCACTTCAGTTGCTGGAATACCTTTAAATAAGGCAGGTGAAAGGTAATTGGTGCCATCCAATAGCGCTGTGATTTGGGTATTGCCGATTTGGTGAAGGTAATAGCCAGCGACTTGTTTTTGAGTGGCAATAGTGGGTTCGGCAGCTTGGGTTTGGGGTATTGCTATAAATGAACTGAGTGCCAGTAGCGTTAGTGCAATTGATTTATTCAGTGTTTTCATCGTTATTCTTATCGTTTAAAAGACATGTCTTTTTTAGCATGTTTTTGAATGAGGTTTATACCATTCTTATGTTGTTAGAGATTTAATGGTTAGTGTTCTTTGGTGATGGGTGGGTTGTCTGCCAAGAAACAGCGCTGTGTTTACTCAAAAATTAAAGTAGTATTTGATTGAGCTGCCAGTACAGTGATGACTGTTTTAAGCTTAGAACTTATTTTTGAAATAAAGTGATTGAAATTTATTACATTTATCTAATATCAATTTATAATTAACTTATTAAAACCTAATAAGTTAATAAAATGACAATTACTTTTATTTCCGAACCTAATAAACATATTGAAGAGTATTTTGATTATTACTTTGATGGAAAGAAAAACTTTGAATACGCAATTTTATTAAATGGCGCATGGGGAAGTGGAAAAACTTGGTTTGTTAAAAAATATTTAGAAAAAAAAGAAGATCAGAAAAAAAAGATTAGTTATGTGAGTCTAAATGGAATTTCAAAAACTTCTGACATTGATGAAGCTATTTTTAAGAGTATTCATCCGATTCTTGGAAGTAAGGGAGCAAAGCTAGTAGGACAATTAGGAAAGGGTTTATTAAAGGCAACTCTAAAAGTTGATTTAGATGGTGACTTAAAACCTGATACTTCAGTACAGGCTTCTCTGCCAACAATAAAACTTCCAGAATATTTAACAATTGACGATAACTTCATTCTTGTTTTTGATGACTTAGAACGTTGCGAATTAAAAAAAGAAGAAGTGCTAGGCTATATTAATTATTTTGTTGAACAAGAACATATTAAGACCCTCATTGTGTCAAATGAAGAGGAATTTATAGGAAATGATGACTACTCTAGAAAAAAAGAGAAGTTGATCGGAGCTACGTTTAGTTATACAGAAGATCAAGATTTGGCAATTCAAAGTATTCTTGATGAAGTTATAGAGAGTGAATTAAAGAAAATTTTAAATTCAAATTTAGAGGTAATTACGCAAACTTTCAATCAAGTAGGTTATAAAAATTTAAGATCATTTAAGCAAACAATTTTTGACTTTGAGAGATTTTATAAGAAAGAATATTTTGAATGGAAGGGGAATTTTGAAAATGAGATATTTCGAAAAACTCTGAAAGCATTTCTTATTTTATCATTAGAGAATAAAAAGGGGCGTTTCCAAAATAAAATTTTAGCATTTAAGAATGATGAAGTAGTCGAAAATAAAAAAGAAAGTGATGCTACATCAAGAATTTTAAAATCATTATGTGGAATAAATAGTAAAGACTCTGAGCAATTTATGAATAAATATAATTGTGCATTAAAAGATTTTGTTTTTACTAGGGAACTATGGAACGAAATTTTAAATCTAAGTATTTTAGATGAACAAAAAATAAATGATGAATTATATGAAGCATATTTTAGAATAAAAGAAGAACAGCCTACATGGTTTAAATTGATGGACTTTTGGGATTTAACTGAACCAGAATTTGAAGAATTGATAAGAAAGGCAAAATCTGAAATTGAGAGTGGCTCTCTTAAGAATACAAGTGACGTATTACATACGATAAGCATGTTAATTTATTTTAAAAATAATGATTTAATATATTTTTCAGTAGAAAGTTTATTACCTATTGCTATAGATCACTGGAAAAGTCTTTTTGAAATTAATGAGCGTATGAAGACGATAAGTGATTTTAGTTTTATTGAGTATTCTGGTTCTTATGGTTTCTATGCGAAAGGAATCGAGCAATTTGATAAATTTATAAAAGAAGTAATGGAGTCATATGAAGATAAATATAAAGAAAAAAATGCTGAAAGAGTTCAGGATTTATTAGAATTAATGGAAACTGATGGTTGGCTTTTTGCTCAACGTATTAGTCTTACAAACAGTGAAGAAAATTATTATTATAATTTACCAATTTTAAGAGAAATTGATCCAGAAGTATTTGCAAAAAAACTTTGTCAAATAAAGAGTCGTCATTCAAATAGTGTTTTAATTGGACTTTATAATCGATATACAATTAAAGGTTCATTTGATATGTACGATGAAGAAAATAAATGGTTAGATCATGTAGAAAATAGTATTAAATCTGATGTTTTACCTTCAGCGGATAAAATAATGAAAACAAAGATTAATTTAAGAATTTTGTCTAAAATTTTAGAAATTAAGAATGAGATTGAAAAATAAAAAATCCGCTTATATAAGCGGATTTTTTATTAATAATATGTTGATCAAGACACTTTATCGCCCGGTTTAGCGCCAGATTCAGGTGAAATCACCCAAACGCCGTTGCCATTACCAGCTGCAAGTACCATACCGTTAGAAATACCAAAACGCATCTTACGTGGCGCAAGGTTAGCCACCATCACCACCAATTTACCTTTTAGATCTTCAGGTTGATAGAACTCACGGATACCGCTAAATACATTGCGTGGCTCAGCTTCACCGACATTTAAAGTTAATTGAAGTAGCTTGTCAGAACCTTCAACCGTTGCAGCTTCTAGAACTTCTGCAACACGTAAATCTACTTTTACAAAGTCATCAATTGTGACGATTTCAGCTTCACCGACTTTAGGTTCAGCTTTCTTCTCTTTGGCTTTCTCTTTTTTCTTTTCAGCTTTTGGTGCTTCAGCAGGGGCAGCTAAAGAGTCTTTAGATGCATCCACCATTGCCGCAACCGCTTTAGGGTCAACACGTTGCATGAGCGGTTGGAACAACGCAATTTCATGACCCACAAGGATGTCTTTACGAGATTCGAAATTGAAGCTTTCAAGTTGTAAAAAGGCTTGAACTTGCTGTGCCAACGTCGGCAATACAGGGGCTAAGTAAACTGCCAATTGGCGGAACAAGTTAATACCGACAGAACATACGTCATGAACTTGCTGTTCTTGACCTTCTTGCTTCGCAAGCGCCCAAGGTTTTTTCTCATCAATATATTGATTTGCACGGTCAGCAAGCGCCATGATTTCACGAATTGCAGCAGAGAATTCACGTGCTTCATAGTTTTGTGCAATTGAAGCGCCTGCATCAATAAAGCTTTGCACCAATTCAGGCTCAGCACATTCATTCGATAATTTATTATCAAACTTGGTGTTGATGAATTTTGCACAACGACTGGCAATGTTCACCACTTTACCAACCAAGTCTGAATTCACTTTTTGCACGAAATCATCAAGGTTCAAGTCAGAATCTTCAACTTTGTCCGAAAGCTTAGACGCGAAGTAGTAACGTAAGTATTCAGGGTTTAAATGCTCTAAATAGGTTTCAGCTTTAATGAATGTACCGCGAGATTTAGACATCTTCTGACCATTTACAGTCAAGAAACCGTTTACGAATAAACCTGATGGTGTACGGTAGTTTGCACCTTCAAGCATCGCAGGCCAGAACAAGGCGTGGAAATACACGATGTCTTTACCAATGAAGTGATAGACCTCATTTTCAGAGTCTTTTTTCCAGTAATCATTGAAGTTTAATTCAGGACGTTTGGCTTTGATGTAGTTCTCAAAACTCGACATATAACCAATTGGCGCGTCTACCCAAACGTAAAAGTATTTGTTTGGTGCATCTGGAATTTCAAAACCGAAATACGGTGCATCACGAGAGATATCCCAGTCGTTTAAGCCTGCTTCAAACCACTCATCCAGTTTATTGGCAATAGAAACTGGCAAGCGACCTTGGTCACGTGTCCATTTTTGCAAGTATTCAGCAAAATTTGGAAGTTTGAAGAAGTAATGATCTGATGATTTCTCAACAGGTGCAGCACCACTTAAAGTCGATTTTGGATTCAACAATTCTGTTGCATTATAAGTTGCACCACAAACTTCACATGAGTCGCCGTACTGATCTTCCGCTTTACATTTCGGGCATGTGCCTTTAATGAAACGATCTGACAAGAACATGCCTTTTTCAGGGTCGAACAATTGTTTGACTGGACGAACTGCAATATTGCCTGCTTCACGGTTCTTAATATAAATCTCAGAGGAGCGATTTTTATTTTCTTCACTGTTGGTCGAGTCGTAATGGTCGAAATGAACACCAAACCCATCAAAGTCACGGATATGTTCTTTTTGCACATTGGCAATTTGCGCTTCCGGTGAAATACCGTTTGCTTCAGCGCGCAGCATGATTGCTGTACCGTGAGCATCATCCGCACAGACGTAAGTCACGTCATGACCCATTGCACGCATGGCACGAACCCAAATATCTGCTTGGATATAACCGAGTAAGTGACCCATATGGATTGGACCATTGGCGTATGGAAGGGCGTTAGTGACTAGGATATTACGCACGGATCTGACTCTCTCATTCGTATATTATGCAATGGGCCATAATTTTACATGATGCAGAGGGGATTACAAAGAAATGCTTTAGCTGAAGCACAACCAATAAAGCGGCCGGAACATTCAAATACAAAAATCGCTATCGTCCGATGAGCAACAATTAAACAATTGATCGTGTTACGTGAGCGCTACTTCCTGCAATCAATAGCAACAATATGTACAGGCTTTGTTGCAGTTTGCTTAATTCTCCCGCTTATTTACATGATTTGTGCTAAAAAAATTGTCTAATAATTTTTATACACCTCAGGGAGGGTCCTCATGACTCAGAATAACCAGACCAGTATTTCGAAGCAGAACCAAGATAAAGAACAACATGCACGAGAACTGAATGATCCAATTGAAAAAGAGCAAAAGCAGAACGAGATCGATAAACAGCACAACCAAGAATATCAGGAGACTCTAGAAGCCCAGAAGAACAATACTGATGAAAAGTCTGAAGCTAAGCAAAGCGCTCAGCCAAATGGCGAACATGCAGACCAAAAAGATAATTCTGATCATGTTAAAGAAACTGAGTCAGACAAAAAAACTGAAACCATTAAGATGGATGACTTAAAAGCGAAGGCAATCGCCATTGGTGAAGAACTATTGAAAAAAGGCGAAAAGATTCTGAATGAGCTAAAAAATAGCAAGTCCGACAGTCAGCAAAATGGTGTGCAGGGTTCAGATTCGAAAAATGCTAAATCTGATCAAGATAAATCGGTACAGTCAGATAAACAAAATTCTAAAGCGGGTCAGAGTGGTCAGCAGGACCTTGTGGCCAATTTAAAAGATGAAGCTCTGCATAAGTTTGAAGACACCAAACAGAAGATTACTGAGTTAGTGAGTGAAGCCAGTGTCAAACTCGGTGAACTCAGACAGATGGCGGCTGACACGATGAGCAAAATCAAGAAAGATGATCAATCTCAGTCAGATGAATCAAAAAAGGATGACCAAAATGCTTCGTCGAAGGACAACGACTTAGATCAAACTCATAAAAAAGATGACTCCAAAAAGGATCATGATAAAAATGCTCAGTCTGAGCAAAACAAGTCTGACCAAAATAAAAATCATAAATAATGATTTTAGTTTAAAGGCTCCTTCAGTCAGGGCGTGATTGGAGGAGCTAGCAAGACCAAGACCGAAAAATTTAAGATCGTTCCGAAAAACATGGACCATCTGTATATTGGATAATATCTAAATCAGGCGAACTGTTATTGAGTGGCTATGACGTGGACTCAGTTTCGATTGGGATTCAGTCATTTGTCATAGTATTTATTTTATAGCGCTATGTGCTGTATTGAATACCTGTGATAATAGCCACTTAAAGCAATGTGCCAAGAGTAAAAGACCATGATTGATGATGATTTTGATTTAGATGATTTCGAACGAGAAGTGACCCGAATTCCACAAAATCAGAATATTCAAGACAAACTGGGGAAAGGTATTTTACAAAACGCCGAGCAATATCTTCAGGAAATGTCTGCAGGTGAACACACCCATTTAATCCAAGCATTACGTCAACATGCTCAAGTTGAAGCTTATTTTGATGTACTTGCCGATAATCTGGATCAACCGGTCGATGCAAAATTTGCCAATGATGCCTTAAACTTGATTCATATCTGGAGCTTGATCAATCAACATGAAGATGATGCGGCAGGCTTAAATCTTTTAGAGGTGATCAATACGGATTATTTCCAGGCAGAACTACTTGAAGCTTTCGATGCTTTAGAGATTGATGCTGGAAATAAAGCACAGCGCCTTTTGGTGATAAAAGAAACATTTAAATTGTATGAAATGCAGTGCTTTGCAGGCTGCATTCCGCTTTTATATGCGCAACTGGAAGGTTTATTGACGGATGTTTTAATTGAACGTGGTTTTTTAAAACAGAACCAGACCAAATTTGTCGATGTTTACAAAATTGTCCCGGGTTTAAAAGGGCATGAAATAAAGAGCTTGTGGCATAAAGCTAAAATTGCCTGTGAAATGAATATTTACTTTGCAGAATTGGCAGCCTATAAGATGGACAGCAGCTCAACCGTGACCATGACCCGCCATAATATTTTGCATGGTACCGACGTCAGTCATTTCAGCAAAGAACGCAGTTTTATCTTGTTTATTTGGCTGTTTTCGGTAGTGAGTTTTATGAGTACGCTTAGAAAGTAATAAAAATGAATATCATTAAGTTGAATTTTGTTGCTTTGACACTTGCTTAAGAGCAGCTCTGAAATCATTCCATTAACTCCACCATCCAAATACAGGATGGTGTAGTTATATAGAGATAGGCTTTGTTAAAGGAATATTTAATCCATTCTATTTTTGGATATAAAATACATGAAAAGAAGAATAAATATTGAATGAATGATTAAGCGGATCTTTATTTATTGAACCAGCAGTGGAATATATAAACATGGCTGATGAATTCAAATTTTTCCTCGAATAAATGAAATAGAGAACCTAGTTAAATTGGCAGTTTTGAATCGCTGCGAGATAGAAACTTAAAAATAAAAGAATGGGGGTCGAGCAGGGGAACTGCTCTGGTGCGTTTGAAAATAACCACACTAGAATAGGTCTAACCTATTATAATAAATTGAAAATAGTATGATCTTCAGCTTGAGATTAGGGGATACTCAAATTTAGATCATACAATACAACCTGTTATGCGTGGAAAGGACCAGTTGAGATCTAAAGTTCACGCCATACTTTATTTTTATCATTTAATGAAACGGTAAAATTGAAATTTGAATCATCAGATACCAATAGGCCAGTAGGTGTATGCATCACCACCTTTAAAATAGTCCCTTGTTCAAAAACCAAAGGATTGCAATTTTCTTTTTTTAGAATGATAGGTTCTAATAACTCGATAACTAAATTGTCACTGTCCATTTTGCTTCCCCGAGCAGTATTGAGAATGTAATTAAATAATACCATGATTTGATAAGTATTTAACCAATTTTATCAGCATTGAGAGTTAAATCAAAAAAAATCAGATGGAATTTTTATGTGATATACCCATTAAAAACAAAATTGCCAATCTATTAAATTTTAGCGTTCTAGGTTCTAAATTTTTTATAATTTTCCTTAATTTTATAAAAAGCACAACTGAATAAATAATTGAATGTTTTTTTAATATTATTTTAATTTATGAATATTAGCTTAGTTCGTCATAGAAGGTAATATTTGGTTTTTTCAGGCTGCTTCGGTATTTTACAAGAGATGTGAATATTGCTTAACTATGTTAAACCATACTTATATCTTCAATATCTCTAAAAACTTGATTTTGAAAAATTTAAGTTATTTTCTTGGAGATTTATATCTATCATGAGGCGGAATGATGGAAATGTCATTGATGGCTTAAGTCAAAAGTGCGCATTGTTTATTGAAATGTAGGGTTGTTTAACCTGATTCACGCGAAAAAACATTTCCCAAACAGTGAATAAGTTGTTACAAAGATGAAAATAATAGAATAATGGCGGATTCATCCATAGGGTTAAAAATCTGTTTAATCTGAGTGGATGACTTAGGTTGTGAATTAAAAATAAAAGGAATATCCATACGCAATGTTTAAATCTTTTTTTCCGAGCCCGAAATGGTTCTTTTTGTCGTTGGTGCTTTGGTTTTTAATCAATGTGGCTTTGTGGTATTCCGGTGGAAATAGTTGGGGAACATTTTTAGGCTTTGCACCCGGCTATCATGAGGCGGAATTGCCTATCGGAGTCAGTCGTTTCTGGAGCCCTTCATTTTTATGGTTCTATCTGTGGTTTCTTGTCTCAACGGTTATTTTTGCCCTGTTCTGGCGGTTTAAATCTAGCAATCCGTGGCAAGGATGGTCAGTTTGGGGATCTGCCTTTATTCTGTTTAATATCTGGTTTTCAGTACAAGTCAATGTTGTAGTGAATGCATGGTACAGCCCATTTTATGACTTGATCCAGAAAATGCTTGGCAGTGGCGGTGGAAATGTCAATTTACTTTATAGTGAAACCATGACTTTCCTGTATGTTGCCATGGTGTATGTCACCATTGCAGTATTTAACCTGTTCTTTGTCAGTCATTACATTTTTCGTTGGCGTACCGCAATGAATGATTATTACACCGCGCATTGGGAACAGTTACGGCATATTGAAGGGGCTTCGCAGCGTATTCAGGAAGACACCATGCGCTTTGCCAAGACTACAGAAAGTCTGGGGGTGAGTTTTATTCAAGCCTTAATGACGTTAATGGCATTTTTACCGGTGTTATTGCAGTTGTCCTCACATGTAAAACAACTGCCGATCGTGGGAGAAATTCCTTATGCGCTGGTCTGGGCTGCCATTAGTTGGGCAGTTTTGGGTACAGTTGTATTGATGGTGGTGGGTTATAAATTACCAGGCTTAGAGTTCAATAATCAAAAGGTGGAAGCCGCATACCGTAAAGAACTGGTGTACGGAGAGGATTATGCTGACCGTGCAGATCCGCTGACTTTAAAAGAATTATTTAGTAGGGTTCGTTTTAACTATTTCCGTTTATATTTCCACTACGCCTATTTTAATATGGTACGTATCTGGTATATGCAACTGGATAATCTGTACGGTTTATTTGTGTTATTCCCGAGTATTGCCGCAGGTACAATCACGCTGGGTTTAATGATGCAGATTGCAAATGTATTCGGTAAGGTACGTGAGTCATTCCAGTATTTGATTGAGTCATGGCCAACGATTATTGAGCTACTTTCAATTTATAAGCGTTTAAGAGCATTTGAGTCGACTTTGGATAAGTAAGTTGAATCTCGAATTGTAAAATAAAAGCCCGCCTAATGCGGGTTTTTTTATAGGATGGGTTGTTTGTCATACTGCTTTAAATCGAGCCGATTATCTACATGGTAATATAGATTATCCTTGTAAAGGTTATATTTTGGATTATTTAAAATTGTATAATTAAAAGATTATGTAACACCGAAAATAATGGTTTACCTGTATATTGATAAAAAAAGGGCGGAATAAGAAAAGATGAAAGTTCTCTACAGTTTAATTTATCTCGGTTGTCTTCCTCTTGTCAGCTCATTTGTTTTTGCAGACGTCATTCAGGGAACATCTTTTTCAAATCAAGAATGGGAAATCTACTGTAGCAATACAGGAACTTGCCGTGCCGCAGGTTATCAGGATGACCTGACCCAAGCTATGCCCGCATCCATTTTATTGACCCGTAAAGCGGGAGCAAAACAGGCGGTTCAGGCTGAATTTGCCTTGTCAGATTATGATCAAAGCTTGGATAAAAAGAAGCTTAAAAATATTCACTTTTATATTAACGGTAAAGACTTGGGGGTTATTCATCTGAATGGAACGAATGAACCTTTAATGGGCACACTAAATGCCAAACAAGTGAATGGTTTATTACAACAAGTGAAGAAAAACGTAAAAATTGTGTTTAAAAATATGCATTACTCATGGCAGGTTTCCGATGCCGGTATGACTGCTGCATTATTGAAAATGGATGATTTTCAAAAGCGTATCGGGACAGTGGGTGCATTGGTAAAAAAAGGCAGCGTAAATGAAGCAAAAGTTTTAACTCCACAGCCAAAACTGCTGGTAAAAAAAGTCAAAACGGCCATGAAACCCTATTTAACGCTTCAGCCGAATGCGAAATCTTATAAAGCCTTGCATACGATTTTATTGGCTGCTCAGCCTGAGTTGCAAGACGGTCATGCATTTTGTGAGGGCATTTATACGGAACAAGGTGCAACCCCACAAGCAATTGAGTTGTATAAGCTGTCTAATCACAAAGTGCTAGCCACAACCCTATGCTGGCGTGGGGCATATAATGAAGGGTATGGGGCTTGGGTGATAAACGAATCCTTAAAAGGTAAGGCGAATTTTGTGACAGAATCTGCGTCAGAATTTGGCGATGGTGAAATAGGAAGTTCACAAAAGGGACGTGGCGTAGGCGATTGTTGGGCGATGAGTGAATGGATTTGGGATGGAAAAACTTTTGTGCAGAGCATAGACCGCTGGTCGGGCATGTGTAAGGGCTTAGCTGCGGGTGGGGTCTGGAATTTAGATTTGATTGAATCTGTCGTAAGGTAACTACATCCTGTAAAAAGCAATACATTGAAGCAAATCTTGGTTTGAGGCAGGTATTGCTTACCCGGAAAGGTTTAAATAAATAGATGTACCAGAAGACAAAACCAGATAATTAAACCTGGCTATTCCTTTATCTGATCATAAGTGAAATTGTCGTATAGTTTGGCTGATACATTTACTTGAACCCATGATCAGATTTGTAAAAGTTGACTGAACTGTTATGCAGTTCAAGTTATCAAACTAAAACAATTAAAAATTGGCAATTTATGAGCTATTTTGAATCAAAAAATAAAAAACAATTCAGTAAAATCAATAATAAAATCAAAGTTATGAGTTTGTTATTTTGAGGCTTTTCATATATTTTTATTTATACGGCATAATTGAGAATTGATACGTGAATTTTAGAACATTAATCTTGATGGGGGGAATGGGCATCGCTTTACATGGCTGTACAAGTCTAGGCAGTTTAAGCTCGGATTCAGCTCAGAATTTTGCTTCACCGCAGGAACTGATTGTTCAAAAAAATATAAATGCTGCCAACGGTCGGGCTAAAGAATATGTCTATTATTGGGGACCCAAACAAGACAATAAAGAACCGCAAGCTTTATATCCAAGAAAATATTTAAATAATTATTGTACTGCAAAGGGCGGAAAATTCTCTCTTTTATATAAAAGTTCAATGAACTTAGTAAAGAATCAATCGGATAAAAAACAGTTATCCAGCTATAGCAGTGTCAAGCAAGGCATAGGTGTCTATAAATGTGTGCAAATGGATGGGCAAAGCTGGATTGCATCCATTGAACCGGTTTATGAACGAAAATTAGAGGATGGCAGCAATGCCCGTACGGTTGCACTGCAAACTACAATCATGACGGCTTCAGACGCTCAAAAATTTTATTCAGCTGCCCATTTTTCAAATAGTTCTGCTGCAAAAAAAACCAATGTAAATAATCAGATGACCAAAAATACAGCGAATAAATCGGTGTCTCAGAAAGAGGTTGATATTAAAAAAGACACTGAAACTAAAAAAGAAACCAAGCTTGCGCCTGAATTGCCCGTAAAACAGGCTATACAACTGGTGGAAACACCACAGCAACAACAGCTCAAATCTTATGTTGCGGCACGTCGCGATTTGAATAGTGGCAAAAATCAGATGGCTGCCTGTAATAATGCACAACGTGCTTATAACTACGGCAAGTTACAGGGAACAGATGGAACCAAAGTTTATACGGAATCTGGAATGCTGGTCGCGCGCTGTTTAACCAGCGTACCGAGTTATAGCAGCCGCTTCTCCAATTCTAAAGGACAAGCGGTCAAGATTTTGCAAAACCTGTCCAATAATTACAATCATACAGGTGCGAAGAATATGTTGAGACAGATCAAGTGATTTGCCACTATTCAATTAGAATTTTAAAAAACTTGCCCGGTCAGCTAGGTTATCCCAATGATTGGATCACGGATGAAATCTAAATTATTGCCCAAGTGAATTGCATATTATTGGATCTGATAACTTGAATCGAGAACATCCTTTTTTTTAGGATTTAATTCAATTTTCAGTGAGTCCAGTTTACAGAGTCATAACAGGTAAAACCCTCAGCCTTGTGATACAAAGATAATGATTTTTCACTGGAGTTCGCCTGATGTCTCACAAAGTTCTAAGCTCTGCTCGTCAAAGCAGGTCACGTATAGGCTTCTCAGCTTTAATAGCGGTTGCATTGTTGGGTTCCGCGCAGTTGGCGACAGCAGGGCCAACAGTAGATCAATTAAGTAATTGTCTGGTGAAATCGACTACTACAACGGATAAAAAGACAGTATTGCAATGGACCTTTGTGGCGTTGTCTACACATCCCGACTTGAAAGCCTATAGCAATGTGACCGATGTGCAGAAAGAGCAGTTAGATAAGAGTTTGGCTACGGTTTTACAGCGGATTTTGGTGGAGCAATGTTCGAGTCAGACCAAAGCTGTGATTGCTGCGGAAGGTGTACAAGCGGTGGGTGATAGTTTTCAGGAGTTGGGACAGATTACAGGTGAGGAAATACTCAAAAATCCTGAGGTAAAGGGGCAGTTGAAAGGTGTGCTGCGTTATGTGGATTTGAATAAGTTGGTGATGACATTTTTGACGCCTGATGTGTGGAATAAGTTGGGGCAGTTAAGAGGGAAATAACCGATTTAATTTATGTGTGCAATGGTTCAATTATGCTATTTATTTATCATGAATAAAATAAACGAAAAATAGGGGTTGTTATGCATAAATGCGCTGCTTTATTGGGTTTAAGTATATTTATATTTTCTCCATCGCTGTACGCAGGGGGAAGTGATTTGAGTCGGCAATACTCAAATTGTATGGATCGCTCAGGCGGCGTTACTGTAAATATGTTGGGTTGTATTGCGGCCGAAACAAGTCGCCAAGATACACGTTTAAATAATGCCTACAAGCGGACAATGGCATCGCTGAATGCAACTCGTAAAAAACAGCTTCAAGAGGTTCAGCGTCTTTGGATGCGATATCGTGATGCCAATTGCAAGTTTTATGCTGATCCTGATGGTGGTACCATTGCGGCTGTAAATAGCAACAGTTGCTATATGGAAGCGACTGCTGCGCGCGCGACTGAACTAGAAAATTTAAAAGAAGAGTATTAATTTTTTCTGATTCAATCTCCCTTTTTTAATGAGGGAGATTTATGATCATTACCTTATTCATATTAAATCAGGATAAAAATTCTTATATTCCTCATTTACCGCTTCACCACGTAACAAATAGCCTTTGGGTTGAATATAGCTATAAATTTCTCGTGCAGGTTTTTCATGCCAGCCAATATTAAATGCACAGAATTTTGGGAAAAATTGCAGATGGCTATAGTTCAGATTGTTATGAACCCAATAAGCAAGTTGTTGCCAATTGCTTGGGTTTTTTTCATAAAGTTCTAAGAAAGATGGAATGACGATACATGCTGTTGCGCCATAGCCTTTTTCATCGGGATAGTCCCAAATATGACTGGCAAAGTTTTTCTCATTGCTTGCGCAGTTATGTCCTTTTTCATTGCCGAGTTGGTTGACGCTAGGTGAGCGGTAAGCGGAACGAATTGCGATGCGACTAAACTTTTCTTGTAGCGGTTCAAGCAGTTCTTCGCAGAGCTTTTTGCCTGTTCGGATGGCAATGTCAGGATGGTCGGGGAAGTTGGGAACACCGTACCAATTGGCGATTTCGCTATAGAGGAAATCACGCATAAAGAATGACTTTGAAAGCAGAATGCGTCTAAGTCTTCGAGTTTGGAGATAGAGGATACTTGTTTGATGGTCATGTTGTTTTTGGTGTGAAGTATTTGAGTTGATTGTATGTTTAAAATTTTAAAATTTAAATAATAATCCTCTCCCTAGCCCTCTCCTTTAAAAAAGAGAGGGAACCACGCGTATCCAATGGATTACGTGACAAGTCCCCCCTTTGGAAAAGGGGGATTTAGGGGGATTCAAAGTCGCTCATAAAGAAAGACTTTGACAGTTGAATAAGTCTTAAGTTTTGGAGTTCAGAGAGAGAAAGTTCATAATAAAAGTTAAATACTATCCAAATTTCTGATTTTCTAAATATTCAAATAATTCTTTTACTGAATTAATTTCATTATCTTGTATTTTCTCAATAATCAGAATAATAGATTTTGATAGATAAAAGCGTATTTGTTGGAGGTCTGTTATTTCAATATTAGTAGTTCCACCATGAGCAATTCCACTTCTACGTTGATATAAATAAATTATTTTATTAAAGACAGTTTTTCTGCTTTTTATATCTTTTTTTGCAATTAAAAATGCAGTGTTTTCAGCAAGAGTCTTTGTAATGGCATCTCTACCGTTTGAAAGTAAAGCCTCCATTCCTATAGCGCAAAATAAAAAACTTTCTCTATTGTTTTTCGCTTTGAAAGAGGAAGCATACCAGTCAATTGCTGTTTTTAATTTTTCAAGAAGCTCATCATTGTAACCCTCTTGAAAAATGGGAAATGCTAAGTTTTTAAAAAGACTACCAATGTTAGTTTGAGAATCATTCTTATCATTAAAATTTAGTTTTGTAGGATATATGAGTTTTATAGGTGAAGTTCTTAATGATTGTTTATAATAATTGATCTGAATTGGAGATGAAGATAAGGACTGAATGGTATCTGCATTTAATTCAATTTTAAATTCTAAATTACTACATAGACTACGCAAAAATATTAATTCATTAATAAAATGTTCTGCATTTTGGATACTTTTTTGTTCAGAAAGAATTTGGTCACCGTAATTATAAACTTCTAAAACAGTTTGGTTATTAAGTTTTTCTAATTCTTTGAAGTAATACCTAAAAAATGAATCGTTATATGAGTTATTTAATTTATGATAAGACACAATTGCTTCTGTATTTGAGTTTATCTTTTGTGCAAAAGAGAAACCCGTTTTAGGACAGACTTCTTCAAATTTCCCTATTTTTATATTTGAAAATGTAAGAACTTTTTCTGTAAGGAAATTAGAAACAATAAAATAATGAAAGTTTTTATTTATTCGGTATTTTTCTATATTGCTAATTTTTTCATTAAGATCAGTCGGATTTATATTTTTATCTATTAAATAATTTTCTAAAAGTGGTTTGAATTCATCATCAATTGTTTTAATTGAAACATAATTTTGTAAATCTTTTAGTGTAAGAATTCTTAATAAAAATTCGTCCCAATATATTTTTGCTTCATGTGTGAAAACGTAAGATGCAGATTTGCTGAAAATTAGTTGACCATTTATTTGACCATACATTTCAGGAGGAGAGATCAGAGATTCAACTTTTTTAAAAAATTCGACTAAGTGTCTTTGATTATCAATTTTAAACTTATTTATATCCATAAATAAAAACCCCGCATGAAGCGAGGTTTTTATAACATGAAATCAATTAATTAGCGAATAAATCAACCAATCAATTTCTTCATCAACTCATTTACTTGCGCAGGGTTGGCTTTACCACGTGACGCTTTCATCACTTGACCAACAAGACCGTTGAAAGCTTTCTCTTTACCAGATTTAAACTCTTCAACCATCTTCTCGTTGGCAGCAAGAACTTCTTTAATGATTGCTTCAATCGCGCCTGTATCAGTTTCCTGTTTCAAGCCTTTTTCCGCAATAATTTCGTCCGCAGTTTTGCCTTCTTCCCACATAAAGCCGAACACTTGTTTCGCGATCTTACCGCTGATTGTGTTGTCCACAATACGCGCAATCATACCGCCAAGTTTCTCAGCCGTTACAGGAGAATCCGCCAGATCTAAGCCTGCTTTGTTTAATGCAGCCGAGAATTCACCCATCACCCAGTTTGCAGACACTTTACCTTGTGCAGCACCGCCCGCAGCTTTTACTACTGCCTCAAAAAATTCAGACATTTCACGAGTAAGCGTTAGAACGTGCGCATCGTACTCAGTTACACCAAAGTCAGCGACAAAACGCTCACGACGCGCTTTAGGTAATTCAGGCAACGCAGCACGCGCCGCTTCAATTTGCTCGTCTGCAATAATCACAGGCAATAAGTCTGGGTCTGGGAAGTAGCGGTAATCGTTTGCTTCTTCTTTAGAACGCATTGAACGCGTTTCCATTTTCACTGGATCGAACAAACGCGTTTCCTGATCAATGGTGCCATCCCATTCCAGGATTTCCATTTGACGCTCAATTTCAACATTGATCGCTTGTTCAATAAAACGGAATGAGTTGAGGTTTTTCAATTCACAACGTGTACCAAATGGCTGCCCTGGACGACGTAACGACACGTTACAGTCACAGCGGAACGAACCTTCAGCCATGTTACCGTCTGAAATACCCAACCAACGCACTAACGTGTGAATTGATTTAATATAAGCAACCGCTTCTTCAACCGAACGCATATCCGGTTCAGAGACGATTTCAAGTAAAGGCGTACCGGCACGGTTTAAGTCGATACCTGACATGCCTTCAAACTGGTCATGGATCGATTTACCTGCATCTTCCTCAAGGTGCGCACGGGTTACGCCAATGCGTTTAACCGTGCCATCTTCAAGTTGGATGTCGATATGCCCCAAGCCCACAATCGGGTTGTCCATCTGGCTAATTTGGTAGCCTTTTGGCGAATCTGGATAGAAATAGTTTTTACGCGCAAATACAGAGGCTTGGTCAATGTAAGCATCAATCCCCAAACCAAAGCGAATCGCAAGATCTACCACTTCTTTGTTGAGTACTGGCAACACGCCCGGCATTGCTAGGTCTACAAGGCTCGCTTGAGTGTTTGGATCATTACCAAATACTGTGGAAGAACCTGAGAAGATTTTTGAGTTGGTTGCAAGCTGAGTGTGAATCTCGATACCAATCACGACTTCCCAGCCATCAATCAACAGTGATTTTGGTTTAGCCGCTTTTGTAGAATTGTTTTGAGCTTGAGTCATTATGCATTCTCCTCAGCAATTGCCGCACGTTTGGTATGCCAGTCAGTTGCTTTTTGATACTGGTGTACCACAGACAGCAATTGAGATTCTGACCAGTAGTTACCAATCAACTGCAAGCCAACCGGTAAGTTGTCTTGGTCAAAACCAACAGGCGCGTTAATCGCAGGAAGACCTGCCAAGTTCACCGCAATGGTGTAGATATCACCCAGATACATTTCAACTGGTGTCAGATTCGCACCAATTTTATAGGCAGTCATTGGCGCCGAAGGTGCAGCAATCACATCTACAGATTCAAAGGCTTTTAGGAAATCTTGCTGGATTAAACGACGTACTTTTTGAGCTTTGACATAATATGCATCGTAATAACCGGCAGATAGTGCATAAGTACCAATCAAGATACGACGTTGTACTTCAGGGCCAAAGCCTTCTGAACGTGAACGCTTGTACAAATCTGTTAAATCAACCGGATTTTCACAGCGATAACCATAACGCACACCATCAAAACGCTGTAAGTTGGACGATGCTTCAGCAGGGGCGATGAGGTAATAGGTCGGAACATAAGCATCAGTCATGTTGAGATCAATCTCAACCAAAGTCGCGCCCATGTCTTCCAGTTTTTTCAATGATTCTTCAACACGTGCTTTAACGTCAGCATCCAAACCAGCAACATTAAAGTACTGTTTTGGAATACCAATGCGTAAACCTTTTACTGAAGTGCCATTCAGGTTTGCAACGTAATCATCAACATCTTGATCCATCGAAGTTGAATCTTTAGCATCATGACCCGCCATCACGTTCATCAGGTAGGCACAATCTTCAGCCGAACGTGCCATCGGGCCGCCTTGGTCTAAAGATGATGCATAGGCAATCATACCGAAACGTGAGACACGGCCATAAGTCGGTTTAAGCCCGGTAAGCCCGCAGAATGACGCAGGTTGACGGATTGAACCACCGGTGTCAGTACCCGTTGCAAAGGGTGCTAAGTCCGCTGCCACAGCTGATGCAGAGCCGCCTGATGAACCCCCTGGCACATGGCCTAGGTTCCACGGGTTTTTAGTCGCGCCATAGTAAGAATTTTCAGAAGTCGAACCCATGGCGAATTCGTCCATGTTCACTTTACCTAAAGTGACCAGACCCGCAGCTTTACCTTTCGCTACAACGGTGGCGTCGTAAGGAGAGATAAAGTTATCTAGCATTTTAGAACCGGCAGTAGTTTTAATGCCTTGGGTACAGAAAATATCTTTATGCGCAATTGGTACACCTGTAAGTACATTTGCGTTGCCTGCTTGACGCAGAGCATCGGCCGCATCTGCTTGTGCCAAGGCTTGCTCGGGCGTTACAGTGACATAAGATTTGATGTGTGCATCAATTTTTTCAATGCGTTTTAAATAATGTTCAGTGAGTTCGCGAGAAGAGAATTTGGCTTGAGCTAAACCCTCAGTGATTTCACGAATCGATAAGCGATGTAAATCTGTCATGAGAAATAATTCTTTACGTTTGATTTAATAAAATGATTTAACTGAATAAAGATTATTCAATCACGCGTGGAACAAGGTACAAGCCATCTTGCACGGCAGGTGCAACCGCTTGATATTCATCGCGATGATTCTGTTCAGAAACCACGTCTTCACGTAAGGGTTGGGGATGGTCAAATGGGCTTTTAAGTGGCTCAACACCATCGGTGTCAATGCCTTTTAAGGTTTCCATCATGCCTAAAATTTTATTTAGACTTTGAGCATATTCAGCAGATTGCGTATCATCTAGCGACAATCGTGCAAGATTGGCGATTGCTGAAACTGTTTGTGCATTTAAATCTGCAGAATGCTGTGCATCCGTTGTAGACATAACATCACCTGATCAGTATTAAAAAAATTCAAAATATCGTGCGTTATAATAAGCGATTGACTTGTTCAAATC
>Ga0308158_10000557_pt1 | contig 55948 bp, 36 predicted proteins | sample PhyBR2_FD_201038 | JGI IMG/M metagenome (GOLD analysis project Ga0308158, IMG submission 201038) | Phyllosphere microbial communities from UC Gill Tract Community Farm, Albany, California, United States - DLSLB.R2 | ecosystem: Host-associated > Plants > Phyllosphere > Unclassified | place: USA... | reverse complement strand
ACTTTAGCGCTTTGTGGTTAACAAAAATGGGGATGTTGACGCATCCCCGGTTAAATTCAAGGCTTATTTTTTACTGATTACCAACAGAAATTTTAAAACCTTAAAAATCATTCTAATTTATGAATTTTTTTTCTCCAATGAAAAGGCCGGAGAAAGATCGGGGATTCCGGATTCCTCCAGCCTTTAAAACTTTATGTATGATAAAGTTAAGCACCCTTTCTTTGCTTTCCCTCGCACTTGGAGCACATGCGTCGGGAACAGCACAAACTGTCAATCTTTCCTTGAAAAAAGTACGGGTAGAAAAAGTTTTGCAAGAAATTTCAAAACAAACCGATCTCCGTTTTTTCTATGATGAAAAATTGTTGAACAGTCTGCAACCTGTAAGTATCCATGTGGATCACGGCCCTATACAACAGGCCTTATCCAAAGTACTTAAAGGTCAGAACCTGACTTATCAGATTCTCAATAATACAATCGTAATCTCAGAAAAACAACGTACAGCTATCGAGATCACAGGTACTGTGCGGGATTCTTCCACGACCTTGGCCGGCGTTACCGTGTCGGTCGAAGGTCATTCAGGGATCTCAACCAAGACCGATGCCAATGGACGGTTCTCATTGCGTACACCTGAACAAGCTGTATTGACCTTCCAATACATGGGCTATACAACACAACGCATTCAAATCGGCAGTCAGCGTACCCTAGATGTGGTGTTACGTGCAAACAACGCGCAATTAGATGAAGTTGTCGTAGTAGGCTATGGAACACAGCGAAAAGTGAATCTCACTGGAGCTGTCGATATGGTGTCTTCAAAACAACTAGAAAGTCGCCCAATCGCGAATCTGGGCGCAGGATTGCAGGGTTTGATTCCCAACTTGAATATCACAAGTTCTAATGGACGAGCAACCACCAATCCCTCTTTTAATGTACGGGGTTTTACTAGTTTGAACGGTGGAGAACCACTAATTTTGGTAGATAATATTCCTTATTCAACCGATGAGGTTGCTCGTATCAATCCAAATGATGTGGAGAATGTATCTGTATTAAAAGATGCCGCCTCCGCAGCAATCTACGGTGCACGTGGCGGGTTTGGGGTTGTCTTGATTACGACAAAAAAGGCGAAAAGTGATAAATTAGATGTCTCTTTCAGCAGTAATGTTGGCTACCGGACCCTAGGAAAATTACCTAAATTTATTACCGACCCGTATCAGGTCATGGATATCAAGAACGAGGCTGGCAAGCCTCTGTATAATCTTTATCCGGAATCCGCCCGTGAATATGCCAAAAAGCGTTCTTTGGATCCATCCCTACCTGCTGTAACCTTATCCGACAACGGGCAGGATTGGTTGTATACAGGTACGACAGATTGGCTAAAAGAAGCCTATAATAACACTGCCCCAACCTACAATGCCAATCTAAGCATTGCAAAGAAATCGGATAAAATCGGTTACTACCTTTCGAGTGACTACTATAAACAAGATGGGCTTTTAAAATACGGAAATGACGTTTATAAACGGTACAATGTTAGAGGAAAAGTGGATCTTGATGTAACCAATTGGTTGCAAATTTCTAATAATACACTTTTAACCAGTACCAACTACGAGGCGGCAGTATTTCTAGATGGAGACTTTTTCTGGAACGTTAATCGAACAAATTCTTTAGATGTACCTTTTAACCCTGATGGCACATGGACAAAAGCGGGGGCTCAGGTGCTTGGTGCATTGCAAAAAGGAGGTAGAAAGGATGATCGTATCAATGAATTTGTCACTACATTTGCTGCCAAAGCTTCATTAATCAAAGGAGTTTGGGACTTAAACGCAGATGCAACAATCAGACGGACTGCTGGGCTAACGCGTTCCTACGATGTGCCATCCATGTACAAAACAGGCCCGGAAGCGATCCTAACACCGACGTTTTCAAATACCTATGCAAGAAATGACAATTCGACAACTCGTTATAATGTTTATAATATCTACACCGATTTTCATAAAGAATTTGGCGATCATTATTTGCAGGCAATGGTCGGTTATAATCAAGAGTATAATTACAATAATACGAATTGGATCAAAGCACTGAGTCTAATATCTTCATCTGTTCCTTCTATCGGAACCGCAACTGGAGATATCTCCAAAGATGAGCGAATTAAAGACTGGGCAGTGCAAGGCATTTTCTCCCGTGTTAGCTATAATTATAAAGAAAAATACTTAGCAGAGTTCAATGGACGTTTTGATGGGTCATCTCGCTTTCCGGCAGGAAATCGCTGGGGCTTTTTCCCTTCAATATCCGCGGGATGGGCAGTTTCAAAAGAAAGTTTCTTCGAACCCATCAAAAACGCACTTGCAATGGATTTTCTAAAGATCAGGGGTTCGTATGGCTCGTTGGGCAATCAGTTATTCAATTACAATTCTGATTATCCGTACCGTGATACTTATCCTTATATTCCCATCATGACCAACAAACAAACGGATTATATCTTGGGTAACGGAAAACCGCAAGCCGTATATAGCCCCAATGCCGTTTCGGACACCTTTACTTGGGAAACAATACAAACGGTCAATGCAGGTATTGACATGAATTTTTTCAACAGCAAGCTCGGGGTTAACTTTGACAAGTATACGCGCTATACCAAAGATATGCTGGTCCCTGGGAAAGTATTACCTGGTCCCTTTGGAACAGTAGTTCCGGTAGAAAATGCTGGCGATCTAAAAACCAAAGGCTGGGAATTACGTCTGACTTGGCGTGATAGCAAAGAATTAGACGGTTCGCCCTTCTGGTACAATATTGCTCTTACATTAGCTGATAACCGATCCTGGATAACACGGTTTGACAACCCGAGTAAATCTCTTGGGAACAACTGGATAAATAATTACGTCGGGCAGGAAATCGGTGAAATCTGGGGGGCTGATATCACCGGATTTTTCACAAGCGATGCCGATGTAACTGCACATCCGAACCAAACTGCGATGGGAACTGACGATCAATCCTACAAATTCTATGCTGGCGATCCGATCTTTGCTGACCGTAATGGGGATGGCATAGTAGATATGGGCAAGAAAACGGTAGATGATCCTGGAGATATGCATATCATCGGCAATAATAGCTCTAGACTACCATATAGTATAGATCTCTCCACAGGATGGAAAGGTTTTGATTTCCGGGTATTCTTACAGGGCATTGGAAAACGGGATTGGTACCCAGGTGGATCCAACATCTATTTCTGGGGTGTGTACGCACAACCATGGACCAATCCTACCGCACAAAATGTTGACCATTGGACTCCAACAAATCAGGATGCTTATTTCCCCGCGGTACGCGCTTACTCTGCGGAAGATAACTACCAGCAACTTGGCATACCCAATAAACGCTATATGCAAAATGGAGCCTATATGCGGGTAAAGAATCTTACGCTAGGATACACCTTACCAGCATCGGTATTACAACGTCTCAAATTGCATAAGGTACGCTTCTTCTTCAGTGCAGAAAACGTCTTCGAGGTCTCACACCTGAAGGTCAAATTGGATCCAGAATCTTTGGGTGGACTATATCCATCATCAGCGAATCGGGTACAGGCAGCCTATCCTTTTCAACGGACATTTACCTTTGGTCTGAACATGAATCTTTAATTCTAAAACTTAAAAAATGAAACGTATCAATTATATCGCGTTAGCATCACTGGTATTACTGGGGGTATCTTGTAAAAAAGATTATCTCGACCGAACTTCCGGTTCTGCCATCACCAAAGAGGTCTTTTTTAATACCCCTGAGGATCTAGCGACATACACAAATGGCCTTTACAAACAAATGCGTGCTGAATATACGGACTTATATTCGGACAATATCGCTTTGAGCAATAACGATCAAAATGCAGAGGTCAGAACGCTTTTGGCTGGCACTCTTTCACCTACAACCGTAAAGGGGTGGGATAAGGATGCATGGGCACCGTTGCGTGACATAAATTATATGCTGGACAATTCCGGAAAAGTAACTGGGGACCCCGCGGTCATCAACCATTATATAGGAATTGCCCGCCTACTCCGCGCAAACTTCTACTATAAGATGGTCAAAAAATATGGTGATGTGCCTTGGTACTCCCATGTGATGGGAACATCTTCCGAAGATCTTTATAAAGCGAAGGATCCCCGTACAGCAGTTGTTGACTCCATAATGAAGGATCTCGAATTTGCCGTTGCTAATGTACTGCCGGCAAAAACAGACAACTCTTATATAACAAAATGGAGCGCATTGACTTTATTGTCACGAATCACGCTTCACGAAGGAACTTTTCGAAAATATCATACAGCATTAAACCTACAAACCACAGCTCCCGGATTCTTAGAAAGAGCGGTTTCTGCATCTCAAGAAATTATAAACAAGGGCGGTTTTGTAATCTCAGGCAACAGTGCTACAGACTATCGCGCACTCTTTTCTAGCAATAACCTGTCTACCAACAAAGAAATCATCTTCCTACAAAAAAACAGTCGTGATCTGGGGGTAGCCAATAATACACACACGGTATTGGATTGGCAATGGGCGCTAAGTGCCGAACTTGCTGATGAGTTCTTAATGAAAGATGGTACCCCATTTACTTCTACAGCAAATTATGGTAAGAAGAATTTCACGGAGATTTTTAAAGATCGTGATCCACGTCTTGCAGAAACAATTATGCCCCCCGGGTTCAGTAACAATGCTGCGGGTACGCCTTATATTACTCGTCCAGATTTCGGAGGTTTACTTCAAATTAAGTTTTACCCTCGGGATCCGGCTCTTCGTGGCGGCTGGGAACTGAATTATACGGATCTACCCATAATGCGCTATGCCGAAGTATTATTGATCAATGCAGAAGCAAAAGCCGAGCTCGGGGCCATAAGTCAAGGCGATATCGATGCGACGGTAAATAAACTCCGTGCTCGTGTCGGCATACCAGCATTGAAAATCGCGACAGCCAACGCAGCTCCGGACACCTATCTCGCGAATCGATATCCTACCGTAACTGGCGCCAACAAAGGTGTCCTTCTAGAAATTCGCAGGGAGCGTCGTGTTGAACTTGCCTGTGAGGGATTCCGTTTTGATGATCTTTATCGTTGGAAAGCAGGCACTTTACTTGCTCAAGCTCCAGCGGGGATGTATATTCCCGCCTTGGGTGGAATCGATGTCACTGGAGATGGGAGCGCCGATATTGCCATTCTTAAAAAGGGGGATGAATCGCCAATCGCAATGCTCCCTGCAGCTGTGAAGGAAAAAATTGTAAAATTTTATGTGAATGAGGGAACATTCTATCTTGAAAACGAAACTTCAGGAAAGATCATGTTTTTAGATGATAAAGCACCTCAACGCCCAAGAAGTTTCGATGAGTCGAAATATTATTATTTTCCGATACCAATAGAACAGACGGTACTCAATCCTAATTTGAAACAACCAGCCGGGTGGCAATAACCATCCGATGCTATTAAAACAGAGCCAGCTCTCTTTGTAGACCGCTGGCTCAACTTTATTATCAAAGTATGAAATTATTTACGTTACTTACCTACTGTCTTCTTCCAATTCCTTCGCTTTTTGCGCAGCAACGAGAAGGCCGCGTTTTCGAAGATCTGAATGCAAACAATCTGTTTGAACAAAACGAAGGATTACTTGCCGGAATTGTTGTGTCCGATGGTTATGATGTCGTAAAAACTGACAACACGGGAACATACAGCTTACCACACAATCCAGCTGCACGTTTTCTTTCTGTTACCATTCCAAGTGGCTATAAAGCGACCAAAACACATTATATTCCTCTTCAGACTGATCCTAAAAGTCTGGATTTCGCGCTAGTCAAAGACACGGTACAACAATCCGATTTTCTCCGGTTTATCCAAATCACGGACACTGAGACTCCGCTTTATGGACCCTGGATAGATAACGTCCGAAATTACGCCCAGCAGCAAAATGCAAGCCTGATCATGCATACCGGCGACATCTGCTACGAACCGGGAATGCTTTTTCATGCCAAGCAGGTAAACACTGAACTTATGGGCAGGCCAACATATTATACTGTTGGCAACCATGATCTCGTAAAGGGAGAGTATGGCGAGAAACTATTTGAAAACCTCTTTGGCCCGACCTACTATTCTTTTGATGCAGGGCCAGCCCATTTTGTTGTGACACCAATGCCAAACGGTGACTATAAACCAAGTTATACAGCCGATCAGATCATCTCCTGGCTCAAGAAGGACCTTGCGGCGATGGACAGGTCTAAACCTTTGATCTTTATCAATCATGACTTTTTTGTGGGCCCGGACTTTATCCTGAAAGGAGAGAAAGAACAAATCGACCTGATGCAATATAATCTGAAGGCTTGGTTTTATGGCCATTGGCACAACAACTTTGTCTTCAAACAGAAGGGTGTTTATGTCGTTTGTTCAAACGCCCCCAACAAGGGTGGTATTGACAATTCCGCGGCTCAGTTTGTCGTGGTCGACATTGACAAGCAGGGGATCAAAGCCATTCAACCTGTTTATACCAATTTACGCGATCACATCCAATTGGTACACCCAACTGCTGACCAACAGATTGGCACTCAAGAAGCCCTTCCTATTGTGGTCAATGCTTATGACAGTGAGCGAAAAATAAAGCAAGTAACAGTGGAAATCTATACCCATGAAACGGGCAAACGTCTTACTAGCGTACAGCTGTATTCTTCTGGCGACTGGTTATGGCAAGCAAAGGTACCTTTCGGAAAACAAAAAGGTCAATATGATGCGATGATTACCATCGTATATCAAAATGGAGAACAATCTTTAAAAAGACAGTCTTTTAATTTGGTCAGCCGCACAGAAAACGCTTTACAGCTGCAATGGACTACTGCTGTAAAAGGAAATATATGGAAAACCAGTCCTTTAATTGTCGGGGATAATCTTTTTGTTGCAACTATGGACGATGGAATCGGAACGAACCACTCCATTATGGCACTGGATAAACGTACGGGCAAAACGTTGTGGTCATTGCCAACAATCAATTCTATAAAACATAAATTGCGTTATAGTGACGGAATATTGCTAGCAACTGATGTTGAGACAAATGTATATGCGATAGATGCCAATACAGGAAAAACGCTGTGGACAAAAAAACCATCAGCCCTCAGCCTACCTACCTTTGTATCTGGTCCTGCGCTGGACAAAGGAATTTATTATACAGGTCTGGGCAAGCGTATGTCGGCGATTGACATCCATACGGGAAAAGTGCGCTGGGAAGGTGTTGAGCCTTCAGGGGGAGAAGCTACTCCTGCGGAACTATCCGTCGTGGACCAGACGTTGTTAGCTGGCTACAACTGGAATGCTTTGTGTGCTTATGATATCCAAAGCGGAAAGCTGCTTTGGAAACGCCAAGAGGATGGCCTCCGTTTTAGAAGCGGCGGTGTTACTGAAAAGGACGGTTATCTCTTTACAACGGGACTCAACGGCATATTTAAGCTAAATCTGAAAACAGGTGATATCGTACAGAAAAGTATAAAAACCGATGATTTTAAAGTCATGGCTTCTCCAGAAATTGTGGATGATTTATTGGTCATGCCAACATCTACCAACGGAATAAAAGCGTATGACCCACAGACCCTCGAAGAGAAATGGCATTTTGCCACGGATGAAGCGTTGGTATATACCTCACCGTACAGTAGTCCCGACCAACACAAACTGGTAGGAACAGTAGAGTCGTCAATAACTAAAGCCAAAGGAAAATTGCTTTTCGGCGCTTCAGATGGCTGCCTCTATGTGCTCAGCAAAGAAGGTAAACTACTTTCAAAATTCAACTTGGGTGCCCCTATTTTTTCGGAAATCACTGTTGATGGTGATTTTATTTATACCGCTGATTTTACGGGAAATGTTTCCTGTTTTAAATTATAGCAGACAACTTTAATCCTCAAGAACGCCCGCATTTGGGATCATCCTAAATCCGGGCGTCCTGAAGGTTATATGTAATGGGGTTTAATGCACCATTACCTGATTTTGCCAATGTATAGCAATATTTTACATTTTGCGTAAGGGACATGAAACAGTGTACAGTTATCTACAGGTAGTTTTCACTATTGTTCAACATGCATTATCTTTTTATTCCATATATCCATATAATTATCCAATACATCCAAAGGCATACATCCATATTTAAGGATCGCATTATGAAATTCGGATAAATCAAACTGGTCTTTTTGTATTGCCTCGTATTTTTTTCTCAGCTCTTTAATTTTCAATTCTCCAATTTTATAAGACAATGCCTGTCCCGGCCAAGCCATATAACGTTCTACCTCGGCGACGGCAATTTTTTCATCGATAGATTCATGCGCTATCATATAAGCCACAGCTTCCTTTTTCGTTAGTTTTCCTGTGTGGATGCCAACATCCACGACAAGTCTTATCGCGCGGTGGATTTCATTGTTAAGCGCACCCATTTTTTGATAGGGGTCCGTATAACAGCCCAATGCTTCTCCGAGAGATTCACAATATAGGGCCCAGCCTTCTAAGTAAGCATAAAGGGCATTTTGCTGCTGAAACGATGGTATAGCATCGTGCTCCTGCTGCAATGATATTTGATAATGATGTCCGGGTATTGCTTCGTGTATAAAAGTACATTCAAGGCCATAAAATACTGTACTTATTTTTGTAGCATCGGGTATCGGGACAAAAAAAGTTGCGGGACGATTTTCTTTTACATTCCCTTTGATATAAAATGGACCGCCCATAGATGCTTCCTGAAAAGGATCTACTCTTTTGATGGTGAATTTTGTTCTGGGCTCTTCATTGAAGAGTGCTTTCAGATTAGGCTGTATTTTTTGATGTATTGCCCGATAGGCATTTAAAACCTCGTCGGGAGTTTTAAAAGGTCTAAACTGTCTGTCTGAGCGTAAAAAATGAAAATATTCCTGTAAAGTTCCTTTAAAACCAGTTTCAACTTTATTCCGCTCCATTTCTTTCGTGATGCGATCCACTTCGCTCAATCCAGTTTGATAGATCTGTTCTCCTGTCATTCCGGAACTTGTTGTGTAAACCTTTATGAAGTACCGGTATATACTATCCCCTCCTGCCACTGCATTCAACCCTGGGCGGTCCTGTGCAAAAGGCAGGTAATCACGTATTAAATACTGTCTAAGCCGATCATATGAACTTAATACCCGCTCAGGTATTATTTCCGAATATAATTTTTTTACCTGTTCTTTTTCACGATCAGAAAAATGATTAGGAAGATGCCTTAGAGGCTCATAAAATACACTTTTACCCGTATCCCTTTCTGCTAAAGAAGATAACTGCGGAATCATTTTTTCAACAAGGTCCTTTGGTAAAACAATTCCGTTTTTCTTCCCTTTTTCAAAGTTAGCTATCGTTGTATCGGTCCATGCCTTAAATTTAATAAGCCGTCTGGACCAGTTCATGTAATCAGTTAGTGTATTGAATGGCTGTGGCCCATTTCCGGAACCGAATAATGCAAGATCTGTCGGTAGTGCCGCGGTGAACTGGTTAAAAGGGAGATATTCCAAATGTAGTGCAAGTCCTTCCAGATTTATCTTTAAGGTATATTCCAATATATCATAAGAGATTTTATCAGATTCGATCAAATGCATCCTATCAAATTTTTTCAGATCATTTAAATAGGTTTGATAAAACTTTCTCTTTGCATCGAGAAAATCACTTGATCCTTCGATCTGAAGTTGGTCATCATAAGTATGAATACCGTCTGCAGTTGCCTGGAAAGGGTTAAAATAACATTCTCTTTCATAATATTTTTCAAATAAACGATGTAGCTTCACATTTATTTGCTGTGGGTATGATCTGTTTATGAAAAATAAGGCTATAAAGCACAAAATCATTACTCGTCTAATTCTTTTCATGGACTATGGTTGTTAAAAATTACATTTTTTGCAGTGTATGATATATGCAAAATTAATAACAGTCCCTTTTCAAAAATTGTATCGGGTTAACCTAGACTGAGTAGATCGCTTATAATTTTTGGTATTGTTTTGGTGTAATGCCAAAGAATCGTTTATAGGTTTTTGTAAAATGTGCCTGGTCTACAAAACCGCAATAATAAGCGATTTCAGTGAGCGAATGCTTCTTAAGCCGGATCATTAATTGCGCCTTTTCGATTTTGAGCCAACGAAGGTAATCGCCTAATGTACATCCAAAATAGTGAGGAAAGTACCTAGAAATTGTCACCGGATGCAAGTCGATCTCAGTGGAAATATCCATTAGAGACAGAGAGCTGTTCCAGTTATCATGCAGCATATCTTTCAACCTTTTGGGCCAGCCGGCTTTCGATATGTGCGGTGTTTTAGTGGTAGATAACAGGCTAATTGCAAGTTGATGAATGGACACAGGGCTAACCTGATCATTAAGATAATGTTCTGCCATGATTCTGATCAGATCATTTCTATTCCAATAGGTATCTGAAAACATCCACGATTCAGCAGGCATATTTATGCCATATCTCGTAAGAAAGGACACTGCAAATTCAAGATTAAAAATTCGGGTATTAGGCAAATATGCTATGTTTTGATGCATAATCCCAGGATAATAATATAATGATGATCCCGAACGCTGTTGTTCAAATCCATTTTCTCGGATCTCCTTGCTCCCGCCATTGAGGATGTGGGAAAAATGTGGATTTTTATGGAAATGCCAATCTGAAATAAAGTCCGTCTCATACCCTGTTTCGGAAGTAATAATACCATCAAAGATTCGTTGATTTACTTCTTTTCCGATATAGATACCGGTATCCAATAAAACAGAATGATTAATATTCATCTTTAGTTAAGGCATTAGCTGGACGATTTAGTATCCATGTATTTAACGTCAGAATATAACGAATGTTATCTGGATTACTAAGCCTTAATTACAAATAATTTTGATCATTTCTCCCACATACCGCCCAGCATTGTCACATGGCCTCTTAATAAGAATTTCAGAAGCTATTCATCTATCCCAAAGCCTACATAGCCCGGCAAACGCCCGTATTCGAGTGACTCACTTTTTTCTTGGGGACCAGTATAGTTTGGTAAATGCTGAAAAACAAAAAAGCGACTCTTTTGAAGTCGCTTTTGTAGCCCGTAGGGGAATCGAACCCCTGTTTCAAGAATGAAAATCTTGCGTCCTAACCCCTAGACGAACGGGCCGTTTTCTGTTTCGGTGTGCAAATATAGAAATTTTTCTAAAACTGTCAAAATTTTATCGAAAATTTTATTCATTTTTTTTAAAACAAATCTCAAACCCCTCTAAAATAGCTATATTTAGACTCATTGAAAAAGTAACCAACATGACTAATTTTAAAAAAATTAAAAACCCTCTACTCTATGCTGGCCTTGGCATGGCACTTTTTGGCCAAGCAGCATATGCTCAAAAACCGAGCTCAATTGCAGATCAGCTGCAACTCACCTGGCAAGTCAAGGATGGCCAGAATATCCGTAAAAACCCTGTTTCAACAATCATTCTGAAAAATACGGGCAAAAGCGCAATACAGCTTAATGATTGGAGTCTCTGGTTTAATTTTATACGATCTATTGATCCCAATAAAGTAGATAATAGATTTGCCATTGACCACAGGAATGGTGACCTATTCCAGGTTAGCTTTAAGAAAAACAACTTTTTATTGAAAGCACAGGACACCGTTCATATTGATTTCGCCACAACTGGACTCGTCAATTATACCGATGGACCAATCGGTCTGTACATAAAAAATAACAAAACCGGGCTTTCAACAGATATTCGGAACTATACGGCAGTGAAAACGGCTCCTCAATCCGAGGCCGAAAAAAATGACTATTGGTCCTATAAATACGACTTGAACCAACTGACGAAAGGAGTCGAAGCGCAAAGCATTATCCCTTTACCCAGCAATATTAGCATCAACAATAACACAAAATTCAATGTAACGACCAGTACTAAGGTATTTATCGCCAGCGAATTTTCTTCAGAAGCGAATTTTTTGACAGATTTTCTGAACAAGTACACGGGAATCAAGCTATCTCCTTCCCCGGAAAAAGAAGATGGAATTGTTATCGTCAAAGCAAATGATCTAAAACCTGAATCCTATCGGTTAAACATTGATGCAAAGGGTATACACATAGAGGCATCGGATAAATCCGGTGCATTTTATGCCATACAATCGTTAAAATCACTGATCAATCATCAACAATGGAGTAAAAACACAAAATCAATTGCCCTACCACACGCAAAAATAGAAGATAGCCCACGTTATGGCTATCGTGGTTTTATGCTGGATGCAGCCCGTAATTTTCATAGCAAGGCAGAAGTGCTACGCATTTTGGATCTGATGGCTGCCTACAAATTAAATAAGTTTCATTTCCACTTTATTGACGATGAAGGTTGGCGATTGGAAATTCCATCCCTACCCGAACTGACGGCAGTGGGCGCCAACCGCACGGCTAATTTTGAGGATGACAAAGGAATTCAACCAGCTTACGGTTCTGGGGCAACTGCAAAAGCGCATCAATTCTACACCGTAGCCGATTATATCGAAATCTTGCAATACGCACAGGCAAGACATATTGACGTAATTCCTGAAGTCGAAACACCGGGGCATGCCCGTGCGGCGATCAAAGCCATGCGTGCCCGCTATGCTCACTTCACTAAGGCGGGCGACAAACAGAAAGCAGAAGAGTTCCTATTGGATGATGCGGATGACAAATCGGTCTATAACTCTGCGCAGAACTGGAACGACAATGTGATGAACCCTGCCCTACCTTCAACGTATCATTTCCTGAGCAAAGTAGTCGATGAAATCAAAACGATCCATGAAAAAGCCGGGATACCGTTGAAAATTATCGATTTGGGAGGTGATGAAACACCGAGTGGCGTCTGGGAAAAATCACCCAAAATCCTTGCTTTCATGAAGGATAATAACATCAGCAATGTCCTGGATGTATGGCCGCTATACATTGCCAAAATAAATCAACTTGTCCAAAGCAAAGGTTTGACAATGTCAGGATGGGAAGAGATGGGCATGCGTAATAAAGGGAAAGGAATGGAAGTTAACGCTGAATTGGGTAAATCCGGCATCCATCTCAATGTATGGAATAACCTTCCGGGACAGGGACAGGAGGATTTAGCTTACCGCTTAGCAAATGCAGGTTATAAAGTTGTGTATACAAGTGCAGCTAACAACTACCTGGATATGTCATGGGATCGTGATTTTGCGGATCCGGGCCATAGCTGGGTGGGTACTGTAAACTTGAACAGAACCTATTCTTTCTCACCGGAAAACTTCTTCATCAATCTTCGTAAAGATGATACAGGAAAAGATCTCGTAAAAGAAGCTTATACCAACAAAGAGCAGCTCACTGCAGAAGGAAAGAAAAATCTGCTCGGCATTAAGGGTGCACTCTGGTCCGAAAAAGTATCGACAGATCAACGCCTTGAAGAGATGATATTCCCTCGATTAATTGCTATTGCCGATCGCGCCTGGGCCCAGGAACAAGCTTGGGAAAAAGGCAATTCTTATGATGAAGCAACCTATCGCAAGTCGTATACAGCCTTTATTAAGAAATTAGGTGAGGATGAATTGAAGAAACTGGATATTATTAATGGGGGTTATACCTATCGTCTTCCGAAGCTTGGAATTAAAAAAGAGGGTAACCAACTCTATATCAACACAGATTATCCCGGATTCAAAGTCTATTATACAGAAAATGGAAGCACGCCAACATTGAAGTCAAAACAAGTAGATGGCGCAATCCCTTTTCAAGCGGGCAAGAAATATCTATTCAAGGTATTTGATGCCAAAGGTAGATCCGGAGACGTTATTGCTTATTAAAAACGAAACGGGATTATTACAATAAAAACAGTAATAGCCAACATAAAGAAAGCCATCAGTGAAGTGATGAAATAATACTTCCAAGGGTCGCTTGAAACTAAAAAGGGGATGATTTCTATTCGAAATCATCCCCTTTTTAGTATTAACTATTAAATGCTATCCGCTTAAAACTTATAGCTTAACGAAACAGCCGCATTTCTCGGGTCGATCTGATTGATAAATCCACCACGGAAATACGAGTTCAATCCAATCTCATTGGTGATATTGTTCACAAAAACTTTCGCATCAAACCTCTGCCATTTATAACCTACCTGTGCATTTAAAGTTGTATAAGCTGGCATATTGAATGGTTCGGTTCCATAATATTCACCATGACCATTGGGCGTCAAGCTATATTCATTAACTGGACGATCTCCAACATAGTAAACTCCGGCACTTAAACTCAGATTTCGAAAAGCTCCTTGGTTAAACACGTACTGTATCCATGCATTGGCTGTATGTTTTGGGGCATTCATTGGCGCGGATCCATCCATATAAGATGGTGAATTTTTATATCGTGCATCTAAATAGGCATAACCCAACATTACAGTCAAATTTTCCAATACACGGCCATTCAATTCAGCCTCAATACCGTCACGTACCAGATCCCCGGCTTTAAAGTATAATCCCGTAGCAATATTAGTTCCTGATGTATACTCTGCGTTGGTCAAGTTAGAAGTATAAATATGGAAATAAGTTAAATTAAAGCGCAATCTATTATTTAACCAATCCGATTTAATCCCCCCTTCAAATTGCTCTGTTTTAGAAGATCCTGCGGCTGTACCATCTGTTAATGGATTGGCGGCATTTCTTAAATTCGTCGAATTTGTATAAGAACCGAATAGATTGAAATTTTCAAATGGAGTAAGGATTATACCCGCCATTGGGTTCCATGCGGATTCTCTTTTATTTCCATTTGATGTAAAATCCTTGGTTATAATCTCTGAATAACGCAGTCCCAACACAGCTTTGATGTACTTATTAAATTCGATAACATCCTGTCCCATGAAACCTATAGCAGAGTAATAGCTTCTTACAGGAGTCCCTGCCGTATAGCTAATTTTTTTTCCTTTTCGCTGATTACCCAAAGAATCGACATATACGACTTCCGAAAGATCATTCACCCAATCACCATGGATATCAATGATGTCTATCACGGAACTATTTTGATCTGCTTTTTTCAAAAGAACATTTTTCTCCAATGGACTTAGTTTCCCAGCGAAAGAAGTTGTTGTCGCATCAGCGATACGATAGTCTACCCCTGCCTGAACCAAATGTTTTACTTTACCCGTATAAAGATCTTTCCCAATCAAATCAAACTGGAACGTTTTATTCTTGTCGTCACGCAGGCTTTTGCTCATCGAGCGCGAGAATGTATTATATTGTTTTGCATCATCTTTAATCAATGAGGAAGATGATGATTGGTTATCGACCTGATAAGATGATGTCGCAATAGAAGCTCTGATACTCCAGCGATCGGTCAATTCATGATTGATCTGCGCCATAAAGCTCTTCATCTCTGTATTGTTATTATCCGAATTGAAGCCGAGAAACTTGTTGTTTGGAATAACATACAACGCATTCACACCTTGTGAAGGGTTTAAATTGACAGCGGAATTAACCGGTGTACGATTATCATTAAAATAGTCGCCCTCTAAAGTTATTGTCGTCTTATCTGTAGGTCTCCAGGCTAAAGATGGATTTAGATAGACACGATTGGCTGAAAGCCCTTTTCTAAAACTATCATTTCTTTCATAGGCACCGTCCATACGAAAAGCAACAGTCTCCTTTTTATCCAACACAGTCTGAAAATCAAATGTCGGACGAAATTGCCCCCAGCTTCCTACGCGTACTCCAACTTCGCCAGCGTTGGTAAAATTAGGCGTTTTGGTCACCACATTGATCACCCCGCCGGCATTACCAATGTCGGTTATAACACCTTGTGTTACCGCAGCAGACCCTTTGATCATCTGGATAGACTCCACCCCCTGCATATCAACAACACCAGAAGCGGTCTGAAACTGAGAGTCCATACGTACCCCATTTTTCAAAACTGGCACCCCCCTGAATCCGCGTGTAGATAAGGATTCTTTGACACCTCCGTATGAACCAAACAGCGTGACACCTGGAATATTTCTTACAGCATCAGTCAATGTTAATATACCCTGATCTTGAATTACTTTATTGGATATCACCGATATACTCTGAATCTGATCTGAAGGTTTTAACGGCATACGGGTAATCATCTCTAGCCCTTTTGGTTTTTTATTACGCTCACCAAACACTTCCACTTCGTCAATAGCTTGCTCGTTGCTTACCAAAACCACTGGTTTGATCATCACTTCACGGCTGGCGGTGTTAAACACATAATCAATCGAAGTCGTTTGATATCCTAAATAGGTAAAACGGATAACCGCATTCTGATCGACACCATGCAATCTAAAATGGCCTTTATGATCTGTACGTACCGTTTTATCGCCAATCGAAACCGTTACCGAACTTAAAGGATTATTATTGGCGTCAACAACCTTCCCTTTTACAATTCCTGAGGTCTGTCCATATACTGTGCTTCCGATTAAAATCGTAGCCGCAAGAGCAAGTAAGTGTTTGTTCATGTTAATAATTTTGGGTAATTATTTTTATTCATTCTAAATAATAGGGCAAAGATATAAAAACTTTGCTTATTTAGAATGAATAAAAATAGAAAAGCTCTGAACCACCTATGGCTCAGAGCTTTCTATAAGCTTTTAACTTATTATTTTTAGTCAAATTTCCATCGAACAAAAGCTTCTATCGCTTCGTAGTTAGCTAAACCTAACCTATCATATACCGACGCTGTGTCACTCGTACGGTCTTCTGCGCGTACCCAAAATTCACGTGGATCATCGCCCGGGAATACAGGTAAATCTTTTTGGGATTGGTGTTTGAAGATCGCTAAACGCTTGCGGTATACCTCTTGTGGCGATAGGGGAACGGCCATTTCAATCTCATGGATTGGGTATTCGTGCCATGCGCCTCTGTACAACCACAACCAACAATCTTTTGTCCACTCATCAGTTTTGCTCAATCTTCTCAAAGCCTCAAACAAAATATCGAAACATACTTTATGTGTACCATGTGGATCAGCAAAATCTCCAGCTGCGAATACTTGATGCGGCTTTACCTGACGCAACAATTCCATTGTTTGTTGGATATCGTCTTCAAACGATACTTCCTTCGCAAATTTTTGTCTATCATAGAAAGGAAGATCCTGGAAATGGATATTTTCATCTGGCAATCCGACTAAACGAGCACCGGCAATGGCTTCTCCTTTACGGATCAATGCCTTTATTTTGCGAACAAGTTCGGTATCGATCTGATTTGGTTTTTTCGTTGCAAAGATTGCTCTTTCTTCATCATAAATCTGATTGATCTGAGCGGCCTCCGCTTTCGCACCGATTTGATTTGCCAGATCCTCCGCAAACTCCAGGTAACGCACCACATCATCATCCCACACAGCCGTATTACCACAAGTTTGGTAAGCGACATGGACATTGTGTCCTTGATCTGCCAAACGGATAAATGTCCCCCCCATGGAGATGACATCATCATCTGGATGCGGAGAGAATACAATCACGTTTTTCTTAGCCGGATTTGCACGTTCTGGACGTTGTGAATCGTCTACGTTAGGCTTACCACCTGGCCATCCTGTTATCGTATGTTGAAGTTCATTAAAAATACGGATGTTGATATTATAAGCAGGACCCGTTTCAGTCACCAGTTTTGCCATACCATGGGCATTGTAGTCTTCATCGGTAAGTTTCAAAATAGGCTTATTAATCTCTAAAGCCAACCAGACTACTGCTTTTTTAATCAATGATGGCGTCCAGGTAACATCTTCGGCTAACCATGGAAGATCAAAACGTGTCAACAACGACGCTGCTGCCTCATCCAAAATGAACTCGACATTATCTGACAGCTGAAGATATGTAGCCGGAATCTCTGCAGAAATCTCGCCTTCAACAGCTTTTTTAATGATCTCCGCTTTCGTTTCAGTCCATGCCATCAAAATAATCTCTCTTGCTTTGAAAATTGTACCAACGCCCATTGTGATGGCTTTTCTTGGCACATTCTCTTTTCCACCAAAAGCGCGTGATGCATCGCGACGTGTCAAATCATCTAAGGTTACAATACGGGTACCGGAGTTGGGCGCAGAACCCGGTTCGTTAAAACCAATGTGTCCTGTACGACCAATACCTAGCAATTGAATATCTAAACCGCCAGCAGCTGTAATCTTTTGCTCGTATGCCTCACAAAATGTATTGACTTGGTCAGGTGCCAGGGTACCATCAGGAATATTTACATTCGCCTTATCAATATCTACGTGATCGAACAGGTTTTTGTTCATAAAGGTCACGTAGCTCTGATCGGCGTCAGGTTGCATGGGGTAATATTCGTCAAGATTGAAGGTAATCACGTTCTTAAAGCTTAAACCTTCTTCTTTGTGCAAGCGAATCAGTTCTTGATAGACCTTCACCGGTGTGGCACCAGTGGCAAGACCTAGAACAGCTTTTTCACCTTTCTCTTGCTTTGCACGAATAATGTCAGCAATACGATTTGCAACGTTTTTCGAAGCTGAATTTTGATCTGGATAGACGCTTACGGGGACTTTCTCGAAGCGTGTTTCTTCCAATAAATTTAATCTAGCCATTTTATGGATATATTGATAAACGTGAATTACAAATTTATGAAATTAGTGAGTTAAGTTGAAGTAAAATTTTAATAAAGTACCCTGTTCTTAACAATATTTTAAATAAAACCTTTTAGCCCTGAATTTAGCATCTAAAACAGGCTAAATGTTATTCAAAATCGCTACCGCTTCCGATAAAGTAACGTCCTGTTTAGCGAAACAAACGCGCAAAACTTGCTGATCTGTAGCCAGTTTGTAGAATGCGGAGAGTGGGATTGTCGCTATTTTATGATGCTTTGTCAAATAACAGGCAAAATCAAATTCTTTCTCTTGGCTGATCGCACTATAATCCAGATTCAGAAAATAGGTACCTTCACAGGGTAACACCTTAAAACGGGATTCCTTCAAACCATTTTTGAGCAAGTCTCTTTTTTTCTCAAAAAAACCAGCGAGACTTTCTACGTGGGTAAGATCTTTTAAATATTCAGCGATCGCAATTTGCATTGGTGTATTGACACTGAACACGTTAAATTGATGGATTTTTCTGAATTCGCGCGTCAGCATGGCGGGAGCTACACAGTACCCAATCTTCCAACCTGTTGTATGCAACAGCTTTCCGAAGGAAGCGACAACAAAACTCCGTTCGCGCAAGGTCGGAATACTCAAAACTGATTGCGGCTCAACTCCATCAAAGACAAGATGTTCATAAACTTCATCGCTTAGCAACAGGATGTTTGTTCCCGCTAATAGTTTCCCAAGTTTATTCAGTTCCTCTTTTCCGAGTACTTTTCCAGTAGGATTATTCGGATTATTGATAATCACCAGTCGTGTTTTTTCGTTGATCAGCGTAGCCACATAATCCCAGTCAATTTGAAAATCCGGTGCCAATAATCGAACCGGAATAACTTTACCCCCAAACAATTCGATCGTAGGCGCATAACTATCGTATGCCGGTTCGAATATAATCACTTCATCTCCAGCCCCGACAACTGTTGCTATAGCCGTAAAGATGGCCTGGGTTCCCCCGGCCGTTACTGTGAGTTCATCGGTTGGGTCTATATCCACAGCATATATTGCCTTGTATTTTTGGGCAATGGTCTCACGTAGGCTTTGTACACCGATCATTGGTGCATACTGGTTGTGCCCTTTTTCCATGGCCTCAGAAACCAATCGGACAAGTTTGGGATCTGTTTCAAAATCTGGAAACCCCTGTGAAAGGTTTAGGGCTTGCTCTGCATTGGCAAGCATGGTCATCTTGGTAAAAATTGATGTACCGACATGTGGAAGTTTAGCTATGAGGTCGAAGTTCATTTTTTTTGACATTTTATTAATCTACTAAATTAGTGGATTTTCCTATATTTGTTAAATATATATAAGAATAGCAACATGATAAAATACATCACACTACTTTTTTTGGTTCTTCCATTCTTTGCTACAGCGCAGAAAAAAGAATTGACCAAACAGGAATATATTGCCCGTGTTAAAGCGGCACCGGATTCTATCTCGACGTTAGTTGACCTGCGTCGTGTAGGTGGCTATGACCCTATCTATAAGGAGCTTCAGGCACTTTACAATACATTGAGTACTAATGTCAAAAACTCCATTGAAGGAAAAGAATTTCAGCAATATCTCAATACATTGGAGACCGTTCAGATCGGAAAAATTGCTCCCGCTTTTACTCAAAACGACACAACAGGCAATCCAGTGCACCTGTCAGATTTCAAAGGTAAATATGTACTGCTTGATTTTTGGGCTTCATGGTGCCCCGATTGCCGCGTAGAAAGCCCGGATCTGGTCAAAACTTACCAACAGTTCAAAGGAGACAACTTTGAAATCCTGGGCATATCCTTTGACAAAGACCGCAACTCCTGGATTAAGGCTATTCATGCAGACAAGCTACACTGGAGACATGTTTCGGACTTAAAACGTTGGCAAAATGATGTCGGCACATTATACGCAGTAAAGTCTATCCCTCAGAATGTACTGATTGACCCGAATGGAAAAATCATTGCGAAGAATTTGCATGGAGATGCTTTACGTACAAAGCTAAAAGAAGTACTAAAATAAAATTCAACGGCCTGCTTTATCTATTATCGTTCGAAAATCAGCATCGAAACAAGTTATTTCTGACGGCTTAAAATTCGACAGACATGATGGCCCTCCCTCAAGATAACTATTAGCGATAGGGAGATTACGGCGCTATAAAAAAAATAGGTACCCGAAAATCGGGCACCTATTTTTTTTTGCATTTATTTAGTTCTTTATCTAGCCAAATAAAGCGCTAAAAATATCCTCCAATTTAGCGACGGGCCTAATGGCAATATTATATTTTTTGGCATCCAGTCCTTTGGTATTAAACTTGGAAATAAAGATTCCATCAAAACCCAACTTCTCGGCTTCCTGTATACGCTGTTCAATCCGGTTGACGGCTCTGATTTCTCCCGATAAGCCCACCTCGCCGGCAAAGGTCAGGTTGCTCCGGATCGGAATATCTTGCTGAGATGAGATAATCGCAACGACAACGGCCAGATCAATAGCAGGATCTTCGACCCGCAATCCTCCGGCGATGTTCAAAAATACATCCTGCGCACTTAGGCGAAAACCAAACCGTTTCTCCAATACTGCTAACAGCATATTCAATCGTTTGGTATCGTAACCAGTAGATGAGCGCTGGGCTGTACCAAATGCGGAATTGCTCACCAAAGCCTGCACCTCGATCATCATGGGCCGCATCCCTTCAAGCATGGCAGCAATGGAAACCCCGCTCACGGGTTCATCACGTTGCGAAATCATAATTTCGGATGGGTTTGATACTTCCCGCAATCCGGACCCCTGCATTTCATATATACCTAATTCCGAAGCGGAGCCAAATCTATTTTTGACTGCGCGTAAAATACGGTACACATGATGACGGTCGCCCTCAAATTGGAGTACGGTATCGACCATATGTTCCAATACTTTCGGTCCAGCGATGGAACCATCCTTAGTAATATGGCCTACAATAAATACGGGAGTACTGGTTTCTTTGGCAAACCGGAGTAGTTCGGCGGTACATTCCCGCACTTGGGAAACTGAACCCGGTGCCGATTCAATCTGTGATGAGTGCAGCGTTTGGATGGAATCGATGACAATAACATTGGGCTGTACGGTCTCAATCTGCTTGAAAATATTCTGTGTAGATGTTTCCGTCAGAATATAGCAATTGGCTTTAGAGGACTGCGACAACCTTTCTGCCCGCATCTTGATCTGTTGCTCACTCTCCTCTCCGGAAATATAGAGTGTTTTAACCTGTGGGATGGACAAAGCCAGCTGCAGCATTAAGGTGGACTTTCCTATCCCGGGCTCACCGCCGATCAATACCAGAGAGCCCGGAACAATTCCACCTCCCAATACACGGTTGAACTCCTGATCGGGGGTAAGAATACGCGATTCATCCTGATACACAATCTCATGTATGATTGCCGCCTTATTTGCCCTTTTTGCATTACTGCTTGTTGTCGTGCTTCGCCATTCAGGAACTTTTGAGCTTGACTTTTCGACCACTTCCTCCACGAAACTATTCCATTGTTTGCACGAAGGACACTGTCCCATCCATTTGGGGGCCTCATAACCACAGTTTTGACAGAAATATGCTGATTTTGTTTTTGCCATTCTACGAAATTACAAATTTCTATCCTTTACCTTACCCTTCATTTTCTTTTAAAATCCGCAGAAAATTCTGCCCCATGATTTTAGCGATAGCTGCTTTGTTGTAGCCTCTTTCCAAAAGCCCCTTTGTCAATAAAGGAAATTTAGAAACATCTTCTAAGCCCTGAGGTGACGATTCGATGCCGTCAAAATCTGACCCAACTGCAACATGATCAATACCTACTTTCCTGACCAGATAATCAATATGATCCAATAATTTGGATAATGGTGCGTCGGCTTCGCGCTTGGCCTCCTTTGACAACTGATCATACATGCTCCAGGTACTCTGCGTTGTATCCGCATTCTTCCCAACCTGTTTTTTGTAGATCTTCTTTAACCTTGTTTCATAGGTCGGGTCTAAAAAACCAGAGTAAAAGTTCACACCGATCACGCCGCCGTTTTTCCTCAACGCTTCCAATTGTTCATCTTTCAGGTTTCGGAAATGTGGACATAAACGATAGGAATTACTGTGCGACACCAATATTGGCTTACTGGAAACCGCAAGGACATCATAAAAAGTCTGCTCACCACCATGGGAAAGATCGACCAGCATACCAAGTTCATTCATTTTTTTAATGATTGCTTTCCCATGATCAGTTAATCCTTTTGCCTTCGAATCCATCTTTTTGGACTCCATTGCAGCGCAGCTTGCCCACAGTAGATTATAGTTCCAGGTCAAGGTCAAATATTTCGCGCCACGTTCATGGAGCCTAACCAGATTGTCAATACTCTCCTCGATCATATTACCACCCTCCACACCGATAACAGCAGCAATTTTTCCGGTTTTTAGAATTGCGTCAATGTCCTTTGTGGATTTCGCTAAGGCGATATCTTCCGCATTAGTCGCAATCATTTTTTCCAGCGCATCTATCTGGGCATTGGCATGTTCAAATGCTCCGGTCTTCCATTTTGCATCATCCGACCAGACAGCAAATACCTGCACATCTACTCCACCTTCCTTTAACCTTGGTAAATCCGTGGCACCGGAATTCAGACGCTGGCCGATATCTTTTCCCTGAAAAATAGACTCATAGATCACATCATTATGCCCATCAACAACAATCATGTCTGCATGAATTTGCTTATATTCCTGACTATAGGTCGGGCGGGTCAAGGATAGCATGCACAGTACCATGAGCAATGGATTTTTTATCATTTTTTCATTTCATTAATTGTTTCGTAAATGGCATCCTGAATCCGGCTGCGGATATTGAGATCCAACAATTTGGTACTGACCTGCGGGTGTACCCGATTGGATAGAAAGATATAGACCAGCTGGTTTTGCGGATCTATCCAGATACAGGTACCTGTGTACCCCGTATGTCCGAAGACAGCGCTATTGGCCAATTTAGATGGATATTCATTTTTCGGATTTGGATCCCAGCGATCAAACCCGAGTCCTCTTCGGCTTGAAGTGGACTGTTTACTGGTAAACTGATCTATCGTTTCCGTCTTAAAATAGCGCTCTCCGCCATATTCACCCCGATTCAACAACAGCTGTCCATATATTGCCAGATCATTGGCCGTAGCAAACAGTCCCGCATGTCCGGCAATACCTCCAGCCATCGCTGCTCCCTGATCATGCACATATCCTTCCAACAAGGTTTTACGGAAAGAGGTATCCTGCTCCGTCGGTACAATCTGCTCTTTTGCGAATCGTTCCCTTGGAAGATATCCGGCATGTGTCATCCCTAATGGTCGATAGAAATTTTCCTGAACATAATCTTGCAACGGTACAGCCGTCTGATGTTCGGCAACTTCCTTCATCACATACATGCTTATGTCGCTATACACATAGTTTCCTGTTGGCTTAACTGGGGACTTTAACATTTCGGGCCACATCACATCCCGATAGTAATGATTGAGAATATAACTATTGTCGGCCATCTTAACCTGATGCTGTTGATCTGGGCTGGCAACAACATCTCCGGCTTTCAAATATTTATAAAATGGGATAAATGGTGTAAAACCAGCTTCATGTAGCATTACGGATCGCAATTTGATATCTTTTTTATTCGTATACTTCGCTTGCCACAGATAGTGCCCCATGGTACTGTCCAGATTAATGATATTACGTTCGGTCAGACGCATAATAACAGGAGTAGTACCCGCGATTTTACTGACTGAAGCCAGATCAAAAATATCACTCGTTTTTGTCGGAATTGCCTTCGTGTAGGTATGATAACCGTAAGATTTTTCCAATAACACCTGTCCGTCTTTGATAACCATCACGACCGCGCCGGGTGTTGCCTGCTTCTCAATTGCTTCTTGTGCAATGGCATCAATTTTTTTTGTCAATTTACCCAAGTTCAGACTTGCGTTTTCACCAAAACTGTATTGAAGTCGCGTTTGAGCCGTCTTGGCGTTTCCTTCAGTAATAGCTGCCCCGCCAAAAATTGACATCGCGGCATTGCGTTGACCGACAGCAGTAAAAGGTGCCAGTAGTTCAATCAAATCGGATTGTGGATGTTCGGACAGGACTTTTTTGCTGCGTTCATGCTCAAAAAAATGACAGAGCACAACCTTTTTATTGTTCAGGACTGCCTGCTTGAGCTGCGCCAAACAATCTGCATCCAAATCATCTTCCTTGCCCGCTACAATAACGGTATTATAATATTTGATATCTTCATTAAATTTACTAAAATCAAAAAGCGCTGTAGTTGCATAACGCGCCAGCTGGCTTGTAAACGCGGCATATTTTTCGGCGTTTGGTACAATAACCGCAATGCGCCGTTGATCCAGGCCAGTGAGTGGCAATAGCTGATCTATATTGTTGTAGAGTACGGTTTCATTCTTTATGGTCGACTTATATTGAGCGAACAGGGGGCCAATACAGAATAAACCTGCAAATAATACCCCGAAAATTCCTTTTTTCATTCTGTTTTTATCGTTTTTTAGGTTCTATCAAATAAAAATACGAATAAAATAAACAAGCCAAGTCCATTCCAGTAAAAAAATCAATTTTGTTACGCTTGTTTTTTTAAGGCCCCCGGTTAGGGATTTTCGGGATGAGCAAGCATAAATCTTTTTTTTTCTGTAAGTTTGATTAATGCCGGAATTGATTCAAGATAAAACAATATTTTCCCTGTTAGAGGTGAGCAAAAGTATCCAAAAAACGCTTACTGAGCGTTACAAGAGCTTATATTGGATCAAGGCGGAGATGAATAAGCTTAACCACTATACGCATTCGGGGCATTGTTACCCCGAGCTCGTTGAAAAACAAGATGGTAAAATTGTAGCTGAGATCAGATCAACTTTGTGGAAGGCAGACTTCACCCGAATCAACAACAATTTTCTGAAAATTGCGCAAGAACCCCTTCGGGAGGGCATTACGATGTTATTTCAGGCGGGTATTTCCTATGATCCAATGTATGGTTTGAGCTTAAGAATTGTTGATATTGATCCAACTTTTACATTGGGGGAGCTCGAGAAAGAGAAGCTGGATAGCATTCGAAAGCTCAAAGAAGAAGGCATTTACGAGGCTAATAAATCTGTCCCGTTCCCCATGCTTCCAAAAAGGCTAGCAATTATTTCGGTAGAGACGAGCAAAGGTCTTTCTGATTTTTACAAGATTATCAATCAAAATCCATGGGGCTACCGGTTGGAATGCACGTTATTTCCCGCGCTCTTACAGGGTGATAAATCCATTCCCTCAATTATCAATCAACTCGCGGTCATTGCGGATAAAATAGCTGAATTTGACGTGGTTGCCATTATTCGTGGCGGCGGCGGTGAGGTTGGCCTATCCAGCTACAATAATTATTTGCTGGCAAAGGCAATAGCGATTTTCCCTATTCCTGTATTGACCGGAATTGGCCATTCTACCAACTATACTGTGAGTGAGATGGTGGCCTACAAAAATGCAATCACACCAAGTGAGCTCGCTGATTTTCTCATTCAAAAATTCCACAATTTTTCTGTTCCAATCGAAAAGGCTGCGGAAGGGATCCAACAGCTGATCTTTACACGGTTTAAGGAGGAGAGAAACTTCTTGTCTCAAATGGCAACGCATATCCAATGGGTCGGGAAAAGAGAACTCCAGACTGCGCGCGCCAATATTCAGCATATGCAGCACGAACTGGGTGCCTTGATCAAACTACGCTTTTACGAACATAAAACGGCTTTGGCACACAACGAACGGATTATCCAGCTTTCTGATCCGCGGCGACTGCTCAAACAAGGATTTTCTATAACAAAAGTCAATGGCAAGTTGCTTCAATCTCTTGATCAGATATCTCCGGGAGACCTGATCCAAACGATTGTGGAAGATGGCGAAATTATAAGTACTGTAACGGATAAGAAAACGCTTAGCGACAGTTCCGAAAATAGCTAACCGGAACTATATTAAACTGAAAAATTTTAAGAAGAAAATAAAATGGAGCAAAAATATACTTACACTGACGCCTTCAACGAACTACAAACAATTGTGAAAGAAATTGAAAACGGCACAACAAATATTGATGAGCTTGCTGAGAAAATCAAACGCGCATCCGAGCTTATTGAAGTATGCCGGGCAAAATTGACCGCAACCGAAGACGAAGTAAATCAGTTACTGCAAAAAATCTCGCCCATAAAGGAGCCTGACTCCGGAGAATAGGGTAATAGAATGTAAGGAGAGGTTAGCTATATTAGAACATAGGAACTTCAATTAGCAACAATTTTGCATTGTAGTCAGCTTCGATCTCAATTTTAGCCAAATCGTAGATACCAATAGCGTCTCTTCGTGATAATGTTTCGCCTTCCACTTGCACTTTTCCTTCGAGCACAAAAAGATAAATACCATTTCTTTTTGAATGTATAGTATAGGAGATTGTATTCCCCTCATCCAGATCTGCAAGATTGAAATATGCATCTTGATGAATATGCACAGTATCCTGATCCAAAACATCAGGAGATACAATGGTTGCAAACTTATTATGCCGATCCAAATGCAGATAGGATTTTTGATCGTAACCCGGTGTGAGGTTCATTTCATGCGGCATTATCCAGATTTGCAGAAACCTTACAGGCGCCTTTTGATCTCCATTAAACTCCGAATGCTTCATTCCTGTTCCAGCAGACATAATCTGCACTTCCCCGGTTTCAATATTACGCACATTGCCCATGCTATCCTGGTGAGCAAGTATCCCTTCCAAAGGTATGCTCACAATCTCCATATTGTCATGTCCGTGGCGACCAAAACCCTGACCGCCCTCCACCTGATCATCGTTTAATACACGTAAGGCTCCAAAGTTTACTTTTTCAGGATCAAAATATTGCCCAAAGCTAAATGAGTGGGCACTTTTCAACCAACCAAAGTCAACATGGCCCCGATCATTTTCCCGGTGTATGATCTTTTGCATCCGTTCCTCCTATTAAGATAAATAACTATTAATCAGCGGACAAAACTCATACCAATGAAACTTTCAACGAAAAACCTGCCAATTTGGCAAGGAAAATAACTAGAGTTCCTTTAATTTATCTGGAGCGACCGCCTGTATCAGTGCGCGGGCGAGGATCCGGTTGGGATCGACCACAATCATTCCATTATGGTCTCTCTCGGGAATGGCCAATGGCAATTCGGCACATCCCAAAATAATGATATGGGCACCTTGTTTTTTCAGATCATCCATCGCCATTAACAAATCCTCCCTCGCTTTATTGGCAATCGGCGCAGGCTGCGCCTTAATGCCATAATCTTTATCGTAAATAGCATTGTTTACCTTTTCTTTTTGTGCACCTTCCGGCTCTACGATAGGAAATCCCTTTTTCATAAAAGCTTCCCGATATTGGCTATAAGCCTGCTCACCTGCTGTCGATAGAACACCAACTGTGCTTTCGGGATAATTTTCACGAACAAAACGTACCGTCTCATGAACAATATGAAGCAACTTCAGTTCACTTCCCAAACGGGCCATTTCATCCTGAATAACTGAAAAAATCGGTTCTGCATGCGCTGTATTGGACGGAATTGCCGCAATAGTTGCCCCCGCTTGTTCCAGTTGTTTTAGAATCACCGCTATTGCCTTTCCCGGATTCTCCTTCGATTTATCCAATAAATATGCGGTACGATCCGGGATCAAATTAGGGCAGGAAAACAACAACAGTGGCAAGTGCTCCTGATCGGAGCTTGCCACTGTCTCATCTATAATTTTCTTGGCTATATCTAAGCCTGCATAAGGACCAAGTCCTCCTACTATACCAATCATAACACTATTTTTTATACCTTAGATATAACCAATAGCTCGCCGAATGGTTTGATAAAGTTACCATTCGATGGACTGATCCTCGTCCGGAATCTGTGTATTGAGCTGACGCTCCAAGATCAACGAGCCAGAAACCTTGAATTTAATCGCCGTAGTAGAAACAAGCGTATAATCTGTAAATTCGTAATCCACATTATTTATCGTGATATAACGATGCAGTAAATAGGGGCGCACGGCATCCATTTGCTCTGTAATGGTATAACTTGCATCTTTTTTCACAGCAAATTTCATATTCGGATTTGTGGCACGAAAAGTTACGCCGCCCTTATCATTGAAAGTTGCAAAAACCTGATAATTTTTTCTGTCTTTACGGTCTTCATCGATATTCCCCGCGTAAAAGAAAATCGTATTTTCGTCAACCACATAACTTCGGATCTGGCTTTTAACAATCGGTGTTTCATTCTCATGACCTTCCATAACAACTTTCAGTGCTGTACCACTATAGGTACCCGAGTAATTATTAAAAGGATTAATCCGTAAAAGTGCTTTTTTGTAATGCTTCCGAGGGTTTGCCTTGTATTGTGTGGCGGGATCATCCAAAATGGTCAACGGAAGGACCCATTTTTCCGTCATATCAATACCTTTTAGCGTAAAATCGATGCCCATTAATCCCGTATTTTCTCCGGACTTAATGTCTACTGTCTGCGGAATAGAAAAATAGTTGGCATCGAGCTGTTTGTAATAAAAATCTGTCCGTGTCTGAAAGCGCTCGTAATTCAATATCCCCAAAGTATCGGTATCTACCGCAACCTTGACCGAAAGATTTTGATCATTCGTGGTCGATCCGCTCACTTCCAACGGTTGCATAAAGGTAGTCTTTTGCTCATCCTTGTACCGAACGTAGATATTAGCTACCCCCTCACTTTCCAAAGGAGCTTTGAAAGAAATGTATTGTTCAAATTGTTCTTCTTTCCACTCATCATTACAAGAACCGCAGACGGCAAGTAAAGTGAGTAGCAATAACTGTATATAAGACTTGTTCATAAAATGCATATTTGATTAATCATTATAAGTCCAACCAGGATTTTGCGTGAGGTTCTTATTGCGTTTCAGTTCGGTATGGCTAATCGGCCAAAACCACATCTTGTCGGCAAAGGTTGTCTTCAACGTCCAGATCGCAACGGGTTGATAAAAAAGGTCACGTTCCTTTTCATTCATCAATACATTACAACCATATACTGGTAATGCCTCTTCCACTGGCGCATCCATCCAACGGCGCAGATCATAGTAGCGCTGCCCTTCACCCATCAATTCTATAAAACGTTCGCGTTTTAATGTTTTGCGCAGTTCATTCTTATTCCCATATACACTAGCCGGATAATCAGGTACACCGCCGCGGATACGAACCGGATGTATACCTTTTTTTATTTCAGCGATATCTCGGCTTATAGTATAGCTTCCTCCACGCCAAGATGGAATCGTATATGAACCACTTAATTCATTTAATGCTTCTGCGTACATAAGCAAAATATCGGCATACCGGATGGCAGGTTCCGCCTTAGGAATAATGCGTGAGCCAACACCTCCTTCGTAGGTATCACTGGGATGAACAAACTTCTTCACCCCAAAGCCTGTGCGCAACCAATACCCATTCGCTGAATTGAAGCCATTTCCTTTCGGATCAGCACTATAATAAAAGATTTGCTTATTGCGGTTTTCTTCTTTCGTTTCATTCAGTAGTGTCCAAAAACTTCCGCTATAAGACACCGAAGCGTAAAATCTTGGTTCTCGGTTTGCATATTGCAAGGATACGCCAGGGCGCAATGGTCTGTATTTTTTATTATCATAATCTTCCTGAGACACGTAACCACCGATCCGGCTGGAACCATTACCGCGACCAATTTCTTTGTCTTTTCCAGGGACATCTGTGCCGTCATTCATATAGTATGCGTCCACCAGTTTTTGGGTCAGCCCATGTGTATTCCATCCGGTTGCAGAGCGGGGCAATTGATGGATAACCATCTGGTCAATCCCCTCATTTGACTGGTTGTTTCCCCGTGTAAAAATCAGTTCAGGATTACCGGAAGCTTGCAAAGTTCCATCAAATACTTGTGCGTAAGACTTCGCAGGATCTATATCTGACCAGCCAGCGGGCCAGCTTTTATCCGAAAAATTATGATCTTGGGGTGGCCTGACGGTTGCATCGTCGCCCGTTTCCTGAAAAGGGGCGGTGTAAAGCCGGTATACACCCAATTCGATGACATCTCTGGCTGCCGCGGCCGCTTTCGCCCATTTCTCTTCTTTATAATCAGTAGATAGCAGGCGCTTCATCTGTTTATCTACCAAGCGCGCTGCGTAAGCCGAATTATTTCCGTTGGCCAATGGACTCGCTGCATAGAGCAGTACTTTCGCTCTGGCTGCTAAAGCGGCACCCACGGAAGGGCGCGCAGAGCCGTCTTGGCCTCGCTTCAGCCCTAAGGCCTCCATTTCTCTAGCCGCCTGTAGCAGTTCTGCACTGATATATTCCGCACATTCTTCGTAAGTGTTACGCGGAATAGCCAGCTCTTCATAGCTATCGGTGTAATCCACACCTTCGTCTGGTAATAATGGAATTGGACCGTATTTGCGGAGTAATAGCCAATAGAGATAAGCCCGTGCAAAACGTGCCTGCCCACGATAATCCGTGACTTCAGCCTCAGACATTTCGGTATTCATATAAATATTGTGAATAAAGGTTGACGCATTCCGGATCCCGCGATAGGATTGCGCCCATGTTCCCTGTTTATCAATTTCGGTATATAAGCCCATCTTAAACATATTGTAGGACAGTTCATTTTTCGAGGGATCATAATCCTTATCGCGGTCACCATAATACATATCATCGGCAAAACAGTGCGGGGTAAGACCCTTACTGGCTACATCCGCATTTTCACCCTTAAATTCCTCAAAAACATGGGCCAGCCATTTCTCCGAATACAACTTGCTCTTAAATGTTTTTTCCAAGGTAATCCGATCTTTAAAATATTGGTCGGACTTTAAATAATCCTTTTTGCAGGACGAGATCACATTTGTGCCCAAAACGAGCATCAGTGCAATATATAATGTTTTTCTATGCATCTTCTTCTAATTTTATAGGTTCACATTGATGCCAAATGTAAATGACTTGGGCAGCGGATAATCTTCACCCCTTGGTGTAGCCAGTTCTGGATCCCAAAGCTTGAATTTCGACCAGGTCAATAAATTTGAGCCGACTAGAAATAGGCGAATGCTATTAGCCTTAATCCGATTCGTTAGGTGTTTTGGCAATGTATAACCAATATCCAAGGTTTTCAAACGAAGATATTGACCATTTTTCAACCAAAATGTTGACTCTCTAAAATTGTTAATATTGTCTCCGAAACTTAAGCGCGGATAGGATGCATTCGGATTTTCAGTTGAGGGATCGCCCGATATATCGGCTGAAATCCAACGATTATCACCCATGACACCTTTCATCACCTGACCCCATTCTCCCTCGCGAAACGCTTGTACCGTTTTTCCATAAATCGAAAAAGTGGACTTCCCTGATCCCTGAAAATGAACGCTAAGATCAAATCCCCGCCAGCTCGCTGATGCTCCTATACCGTAAACCAAGTTAGGTCTCCTTGTTGCTCCAATGGCGACTCGGTCACCGTCATTCACGACACCGTCCCCATTGACATCTTTATACTTAATATCTCCGGGCTGATAATTTGGTGGATTATTATCAAACTGTTGTTTCGGGCTATTGCGAATATCATCATAATCTTTAAACAAGCCTAAAGCGATTAATCCTATAGACTGATCTACGCGGTAGCCTTTTTGATTTTGATAACCATATACATTATTTTCTTCATCGATTGCCGTAATCTCGTTCTTACTATAGGTGATATTGCTACGTGCTGTAAGATTTAATTCGCCGATCTTCTGTTTATACTCCAGACGTCCATCGAACCCCCGCGATTTTACCCCACCCACATTAGCTCTTGGAATACTTTCCAGACCAACCATAGCGGGCAAAAATTTTCTTTCCATATAAATTCCGGTACGTTTCTCATCAAAGAAATCGAGGTTGGCGACAATTTTATCTCTAAACAAAGCGATATCGACCCCCAGGTTGTTTTTAGTCGCCATTTCCCAGGTTACATAAGGCGAAGCCACCTGACTGTATCGAATACCGCCATAATATCTATCTAGACCATAGTCTGCCCATTGATATCCGCCGGCAGGAATCTTTTGACCATTTTCCAGGATGAGATTGCCATCACTATCCCTACGCCAAATCTCATCGATCGTATATAAGTATGGAAAGCGTTCGTTATTATCGCCAATTTTAAGCTGATCATTTCCCACTTTACCCCAGGAGTAACGTATCTTAAGCAAATTCAACCAGGGAATATTATTTTTGACAAAAGGTTCCTCGGAGATATTCCATGCGGCTGCTACAGCAGGAAAGAAGCCGTATTGTTGCCCCATAGCAAAGTTTTCTGAACCTGTATATCCAAAATTAAAATCAGCAACGTAACGAGACTTCCAGTTATAGGTTACCCTCCCAGCTAAAGCCTGGTTGCGTTGAGATATACCGTTTTTGATATCATTTCCTAAATTAACTGTTTTGGTAAAAGCATCCCGAGTAAAACGCGCTACTGCACCTACATTATGGTCACCAATTTTGCGATCATAATTTAACATCACATCGTAAAATTCCCGTCTATTTCCCTCGGAATATCCTCCCTGCATCATTTCTTTGGGGTCAGCAATATGGGTGAATATCAGATTTCCATTCTCATCTCGTGCTCGTTCGGCATGCCATAACTCAGGCTGCTTAATCCTTGTGATATTATTGTCATTGTAGGTATCAAAACCCACAATTCCTCTAAGGCGCAAACCTTTGGTAATAAAATCAAAATTCTGTTCAACTGTGACATCGGTCTGCACTTTGTTTTTCCAATTTTCATTGAACCCCGTTTGTGTCGACATCACCCATGGATTGATCTTATTGCCATCCCCTATGGTCGGTACACGGCCATTGGAATACAGCACGGGCGTACTGATCGGAGAATAGCCGTAAAAAGACCCCCAAAGATCCTGGTCACCCAGCCCCGGGCTATTTCTTTTATCTAGGGACCCAGCGACGCCAACTTTCAATATCGTACTCTTGGTCACGTTTATATCTGTATTCAACCGGTAATTCCAGCGTTTATAATTGGCATTTGTATTGTAATCATTGCGCAGCGTTTCGTCCGTTTTATACATACCACCTTCATCCACATAGCTTCCGGATACAAAATAACGGGCGGTAGCTCCTCCTCCGGTCATATTAAGATTTGCGCGATAAGTCATGGCACCATCTTTCAGAAGCAGGTCTTTCCAGTTGACATTGGGGTAAAGATCCGGGTCCAACCCCAAACGCAAGATCTCCAATTCTTCCGGACGATAAATAGGTTCAAAATTTCGCGTAATTCGAGCCTCATTCAGTAGATTAGCGTAAGTGACTCCATCTTCAAATTCAGGTGTAATGGTACGCGTGTTATAAATTGTCTCGTCCTTAAAATTGATATTGATTTTTCCCTCTTTACCGCGTTTAGTTGTAATCAGGATAACTCCGTTTGCTCCTCTGGAACCATAAATTGCTGTCATGGCCGCATCCTTAAGCACCGTAAATGTTTCAATATCTTCGATATTTATATCATTGATATCGCGCTCAACATTATCCACTAGAACTAAAGCAGCACTACCGCCACCGAAGGTAGAAATACCGCGTATCCAAAACTCGGAGATGTTTCTCCCTGGCTGACCAGACTGCATCATCGCCATTACCCCAGGTACATTTCCGGCAAGTGCATTTGTTATGCTTGAAGTCGGATTACCTTTCATGGTCTCCACATCTACAGTACTAGCGGCGCCTGTTAATGTCAACTTCTTTTGCGTTCCCGTACCTGTTACCACAACCTCATCCAATACACTGGTCTCCGATTCTTTCATGCTCACATCAATGATCCGCGAATCTTTCACTAGTACTTCTTGCTTTTGATACCCAACAGAAGAAAATACAAGTGTTTTGTAGCGCTCTACTTTAATCTTATAGTTACCCTTACTATCCGTGGTCGTCCCTAAGCCAGGGGCATCTTTCACAGAGATGCTAACACCGATTAATGGGGTATTTTGGGTATCGACAATGACACCCGTCACATCAACAATTTCTTGTGCGAACACACTCAAGGTGAAACTGAGGAGTAACATACATGTAAGTAATATTTTATTCATCATCTTATCACAGGTTAATCTTGGTCATTTTCATCCATTTCTTCCAGTGCGACCTTGCGAATTCGCCTATTTTCTCGGTCTCCGATATAAAACGCTTGCTCCTTCTCATTATAAGCGATACCTGATGGTCGATCAAAGCGAGCTTCTTGCCGCAGATCGCCGTTGACATAACCGTAAGGATTAGTATTTAGACTTGAACTTCCTCTACCAGCAAAGGTCGTCACCGCCCCTTCCGGCGTAAGCATACGAATGGCATGATTCGCCAGGTCTGTAAAATAAAAATCATAGGCATCGGGTTTGCCTGCTTCCACATAGGCTTGATTTTTGACAAATACTCCTTGATAAGGTTGATTGACCCGTGCTGAAGAGCCTACTCCATCTCGGTATCCTGATTCGCGTACCTTACCACAGACAAGATAGGGCTGATTAAAGCGTTTTTTTTCCCAGTTGTAATCCGCACGCATAATATACCCTTGGTTGATCACCAAGATATAAGCATAGTTACCCGTTGGATGAATCAACGCCCGATACTCCCATTCCGGATCCTGAATCACATATAACTGCTCGGCTTTTACTGTTTTATCCGTGAAATACTGATTTAAATCGAAACGGAAGAACTCTCCCTTTGCATAACTATTAAAATACATTTCGCCATTTATTGGGTGAATGGAGGCCCCATTACATTGTCTGCTTTTGGTCAATACTTCTTTATCGAGAAAGCTTTTTACACGGGAAAACAATAGGGTAGATTCATCGTTCTCTCCACCCCGATCTTGCGCCACAATCATGTATTTCCCATCTATCGAAAAATCTACACTACGGGGACGGTTAAAATCAGAACGTTTTTTTGTAATCGTGCTATCCTCAAAATTAATCAAATAAAGGCCGTTATTTTCATCAAATGTCACCCATAGATGTTTGGGATTCGTGGGATCAAACCTCATAAAAGAGGAAAGCCAAAAACCACTGGCCATTTTGTTTTGATCAGCATCTTTAAACTTGCCGTCTTTCCAAGGCTCGTCACCACGGGCATTCCTGTAACCGGCGAGTGTGGACACCACCAGTTTACGTTTATAGTCAAACTTGGCCTCAGCCCGTCCAATGACAGGCTTCTCAATCCCGCCAACACGCACTTCAATATCCCCTTTAAAGGCCTGTTTAGGAACAAGGCAATACAAGGATTCACTTAAAGCATTAATAACGACTGCTTGTTGTCCACCGATAAGTACGGTAACATTCTTCGGGTCATTCCCAAAATTTTGTCCATAAATAATCAGACGCTGTCCCATACCTCCCGATTTTGGGGTGAAATCTGTCACAACAACTGGTTTGGAAGGGTCAAAAGGCTTGGCTTCGCCAACAATTGCTGGCGTATCATTCTTGCAGCCCCAAAGGCCAAGGGAGAGAATCATAAAGACCCAGAGCCTACCACATAGGTACAAGGCTCTACGCACTACTTGTTTTGTTCTCATAAGTTACTAATTGGTTATAAATTTATTCAAATGCTTTTTCAGTACTCCAATGGTCAGCTTCTGGATATATTATCTTTAGGTTTATCGCATAAAAGGCTTGTTTGGAACTAAATTAATTTTCCTAGCATCAAAAATTTAGGACGAACGAATGGATGCCCGCCCTTTCGAAGGGCAAACTCTTTTTAAAAATCTACACATATTTGATTATTTTAGATTAAAGCTAAATGGTATTAGCTTTTTACAGCTAAAAAAGACTTTATTGCATCAGCTTCAAAGTCCTCCTTGTTTTTTTAAATTACTTTTCTATTATTTCTGGCTTTCGTTTTCAAATCCCAAAACATGGTACAAGCTTGATGTCTTGTTAGAAACTCTCTGGTCGTTGTTAAATGGCTCCCTCGTGCCAAGCTACTGATCATTCCGAATTGTACTTTCTGTTTCGTTCAAAAAAATTATTGGATATTTCTTAAATTTTGGTTTCTAATATTTCTCTAAAATGTTCTGTTTTATAATTGATTACTCAAAAGTAGAAATTGTAATTTTTTTGAGACTATCGAATTATCTCAATATTCTGCGCATTTGTATCAAACAAGATTTCTTCGACACAAAAACCTATAAATTAATTTGTTGAAATTGAAAGGATGGGCAAAATGACTTTTATAAAAAACAAAAAAACCTGCAAATTTAACATCTGCAGGTTTTATCTTTTGTAGCCCGTAGGGGAATCGAACCCCTGTTTCAAGAATGAAAATCTTGCGTCCTAACCCCTAGACGAACGGGCCATTTTTATGCAACTCCAAAAGTTTTGTTGTTTTTGGAGCTGCAAATATAGGCCTTAAAATCATTTATACAAAAATAATTTTAAATATTTTTTAGATGAGGTCAAAACCGATATCACGACGGAAATACTTTCCTTCAAAATAGATCCTTCCGGCATCAGCCGTAGCCTGTTGAAGCGCTTCAAAAAGCGAATCCTGTAATGTGGTTACCGCGATCACACGTCCGCCCGCAGTAACAACCTTGCCGTCCTGTTCCTTCGTTCCTGCCTGGAATACAATCGACTCCTTAACATTCTCTATATTAGCGACCTCCTTTCCAGATTCATACGCTCCGGGATAACCTCCCGCGACTAGCATAACTGTAACTGCGGTCTTTGGAGAAACGGTATAAGAACGTTGATCCAAATTTCCCTGCGCGACGCCTTCCAACAAATCCAACAGATCAGATTCGATCCGAGGCAATACAGATTCTGTTTCCGGATCTCCCATACGCACATTATATTCAATTACATAGGGTTCACCGTCAACATTCATCAAACCGATGAAAATAAAACCTTTGTAGGGAATACCATCTTTCTTTAGCCCTTCAACAGTGGGTTTGATGATACGTTCTTCCACTTTATTCAAAAATGTTTCATCGGCAAAAGGCACCGGAGAAATAGAGCCCATTCCACCTGTATTTAGACCTGTATCACCTTCTCCAATACGTTTGTAATCTTTTGCAGAAGGGAGGACCTTATAAGAGTTTCCATCCGTCAGGACAAATACCGAGAGTTCAATTCCTTTTAAAAATTCCTCCACCACAACTACGCGACTTGCCTCTCCGAATTTGGAATCTGCAATCATTGCTTTCAGTTCGGCTTTCGCATCTTCGAGTGTTTCACAGATCAACACACCTTTTCCGGCGGCTAAACCATCGGCCTTAAGCACAATCGGTAACTTCTGGCTCTCCAGATAAACCAATCCTTCAGCCAGCGAGTCTGCATCAAAAGAACGGGAAGCGGCGGTAGGTACGCCATGGCGATCCATAAACTGTTTCGAAAAATCTTTCGAACCTTCTAATTGTGCACCTTCCTGCTGTGGACCTATAACAGGAATATCTTTTAAATCTGTGCGGTTCAAAAAATAATCATGAATACCTTTTACCAAAGGCTCTTCTGGTCCCACCAACACCATTTGTATCGCATTTTCCAAAACAAAGGATGCGATAGCTTCAAAATCAGTAACTTTAATATTCACATTTTGACCATATACTCCTGTACCAGCGTTTCCTGGCGCAATAAACAATTGATCTAAACGTGGACTTTTCGATAGTTTATAGGCGAAGGCGGATTCACGACCTCCTGAACCGATTATTAGGATATTCATAGCACAAAGATATTTTTTTTATGCTAATTTTCAGCCATAAGATCATTCAAAAACGGATTTTATATTTATTTTCCGGCTCAAAAGCGTTCTCATAGCAGCAATCGTAATCGCTTGACCTCTTTCATGCGATAATATTTTGATTTATAAGTTGATTAAAGGGAAAATATTTTCTAATTTTCAAGAAACATTAGTCATATGTATGCTCGCTTATTGTTGTTAATCAATTACATCCTGCTTCCTTTTCTGGCCTCCGCTCAAATTGATCAGACCATACAGAAATTGGAGACCTATCACGAAAGTCATGTTACGGAGAAAATTTATCTGCATCTGGACAAAAATGACTATTCAGCGGGTGAAAATATCTGGTTTAAACTGTATTGTACGACCGCTCCTTTCAATTACTTAAGCAACATCAGCAAGATCGCCAATATAGAATTAATCTCGCCGACAAATAACATTATCAAAAGCATTAAAATTCCCCTAACATTAGGTCTGGGCATCGGTGATTTTAGTTTATCGGATACAATCATAGAGGGCTCATACCGGATCAGAGCATACACCCGCTGGATGCAAAACGATTCCATCTCCAATTTCTATGAGCGGATTGTACCGATTACCAATGGTCGGGCAGACAATGTCATTACTCAAAGTACTCTCCTTCAAAATGGAACTGAAAATTTCTTCCAGATCAACTTAAAGACAATTCAGGGGGCGCCGCTAATAAACAGCAGCGTGAACTATACCCTCCAACAGGATGGCCTAAAAGAAAAGACCGGGCGCTTAAAATCCAATGAAAATGGAACAATAGCTCTTGAGCTCAAAGATAATTTTAGGGGCGGAACATTATCCCTACAATTTTTATCATCAGATAAAAGACGGGTATTAAAGAATTTTACAATCCCAGATCCAAACCTACGGAACAGTATCCAGGTTTTTCCTGAAAGTGGTGAGCTCGTAAACAATATCCTGAGCAAAACCGGGGTTAAAGTACTTACACCCGTCGGACTGGGCCTGAAGTCCAAAATCAAAATCGGAGAGGAAAACCAGGCTCCCATCATTGAATTTGAGACGAATGACCTCGGCATGGGCAGTATGCCGCTTATTTTAAGCACAGGGAAAAAATATATTGCCACGGCAGTATTCCCAGACGGGAATTCGGTGAGTACCACACTGCCTCCGGTAGCTGCTTCAGGCTATGTACTCACTGTCAACTCAGGTTTAAAAGATAAAATCGCCGCGCAATTATCGGCGACAGATGACCTCGTAACGGGTAAAGAAGTCTACCTCATTGCACAATACAATGGACTTGTTTTACATGCTGTTAAACAAAAGTTAAACGGGCCGGAAATATTATTCAACATTCCCAAACAGGACCTTCCCTCGGGAGTAATCCAATTATCAGTACTGAATGAACACCTGGTTCCGATCATCGAAAGGCTCGTATTTAGTTACAATGCTCCAAAAACAATTTTGCCCATAACCTTACAATTGAACAAGCCAACATTTACAACACGGGACCAGGTAATCGCAAATCTTTCAGTTAAGGAAGGTAGCAGTGATACTTCAAAAATAGCCGCGCTCTCAGCTTCGGTAATCAACCTCAATAAAGCCGATTCTGCTACAGCGCAATATTATTCTTCGATTGTCTCCGAGCTGCTCTTAAAATCCGATCTCAGGGGCTTTATAGAACGTCCAAATTATTACTTTGAAGATCTGAACAATATTAAGTTCAATGAACTTGACAACCTTATGCTGATCCAGGGCTGGCGTAAGCTAGATTGGAAAAATTATCTTAATACGACGAATAATGCGTACCTTCCGGAGAAGGGCCTCGCAGTCTCGGGTACTGTTAAAAAAACCGGAAGAAAGGCACTTGTTCCGAATGCAAAAGTTACTTTAGTCCCCACGAGCAATATGATGCTAAGTATAGATACGCTGACAGATAGTGATGGTAGATTTGCCTTTGATAACCTGTTTTTTGCGGATAGTATCAAGTTTATTGTCACCGGGAATGGTCAAAAAGAGAAGAATAGAGTCGATATACTTGTTGACAATCCCCCCTCTCCCGCTGTCAAGGAAAGTAAAGACAAGCCACTGATGCGGAATGACATCAACACCAAGCTAATCAACCAGCTCAAGGATAATCAGCAATTTCTGGCCGAACTTGAAGCTGCCGGTATTATTCAAAAAAGCATCAAACTGGAAGAAGTTCAGGTCAACAGGGTCAGAGTCAATAAAGCAGATAAAAATTCAAGAAACCTCAATGGCCCCGGCAATGCAGATCAGGTGATTACGGCCGAGGACCTATCTACCTGTGCTACCCTAGAGCAATGCCTTGCGGGGAGACTAGTGGGAGTTATTTTCCAAAACGGAGTTCCTTACAGTACCCGATCGGTGGGATTAAATGGCGGCAGCCCTATGCAGGTGATCTTAGACGGCATGTATATTGAGCCTGACCAGATTAGTATGATCAACGTCCCGGATATCGCGAGTATTGAAGTGCTGAGAAGTGCTGGAAATACCGCTATCTATGGAATGTATGGAGGAAACGGTGTATTGGTTATCACAAGTAAATCTGGCGATGCACTATCGGCTTCCTACACACCCACAGGAATCGTAACTATTTTACCTAAGGGCCTTCATGTGAACCGTAACTTTTTTAAACCACAATACAACAGCACTCAAAAACAGGAGCTCAAGCGTGATCTGAGAACAACAATCGCCTGGGAACCTAATCTGGTAGCAGGGAAAGATGGGAAAGCCAAATTTGATTTCTATACTTCGGATGAACCCGGAACATATAAAATCACGATTGAAGGAATTGACATGGAGGGGAAAATTGCACACCTAGAATATTTAATGGAAGTAAAGCCACAATAGCAAGCCGAACAAACCGTTATACATTTAAATAAACTCATTATGGAGCATATCAAAACCCAAGTAGAAGACCATATTTTAAGCATTTTTCTGGATCGAGGAAAGTCAAACGCCATCGATACGCTATTACTGAAAGAGCTGATAGAGACATTGGAGATAAGTAGGGAAAACGACACCGTTCACGGTGCAATTCTGATTGGTAAAGAGAACTTTTTCAGCGCAGGGCTTGATCTCATCACCTTATTTGGCTATAATGAGGATCAAATCAGGGAATTCTGGAATTTCTTTTTGGAGGCAACCTCGCTATTGGCGTCATTTCCAAAACCGATCGCAGCGGCCATATCTGGTCATAGTCCTGCCGGAGGCTGCGTATTTGCTTTGTGCTGCGATTATAGAATCATGGCGGAAGGTAATTTTGTCATCGGGCTCAATGAAATACCAGTTGGGTTAATTGTTCCCGAAAGTATTTTTCAACTGTATGCTTTTTGGATTGGAAAACGGACTGCGTATCAGAACCTTCTTGAAGGAAAATTGCTCACGCCGAATGAAGCAAAAGCACAAGGTTTAGTGGATGATGTCGTTCCGGCGAACATGCTTTTTAATACCGCAGCAAAGAAAATAAAACAGATCTCACAGTTTAATCAAAAGACCTGGCAAACCTCCAAACTGAATTTCAGAAAAGAAATAATTCTTAAATTGCGCGAAAATAGAGAAGAAACAATTCAAGGAATTCTTGAACAATGGTGGCTGCCATCGACAAGGTCAATATTAAAGTCGATCATCGATAACCTGACCTCAAAAAAATAGTATTAAATAAATAAAAACAACATGAGAAATCTCTTTTTCTTTGTTCTGATCTGTATCTCGATAGGTGTATTCTCCTGTAGAAACAATAAAAAGGAAGACAAGGCCGTGAAAATTGTCCAAGATTCTATCCCCTTAGATACGATAAGCAAACCCGACACACTCGAAAAGGAAGTCAAAAAAGAGGATACAGAAACATTAGAACAAGTTTTGGAAAAAATAGCCAAAGCGTATATTGATCAAGACAGCAAAACAATCAATAATTATATACACCCCAAATTAGGGATCTATATCATCTATCGTCCCGGGGCATTGGATTCGTATGTACATCAAAATAATTTCAACTTTTCCAAACCGGTGCCAGAGTATCATTCGTATGAAAAACTGAGTTACAAAGGACCTTTAAAAACTGGGAAACTTCCCGTTTTTGACTGCGGCACAATGAAATGGGATAAGCTCGGTTTTTTTTATGACAAGAAATCCCGCCCAAATGAACTGTCACAAACAGCCAAGTTTATGAATGAGATTTTAGACGCAAAAATTACGGGTAACGAATTACAACGATTAAGAAATATAGAAGTCAGGAGTTATCGCGCGATAATGACCTCCAATGAAAGCGAAGAACCATTTGTCTTTCACGTTACAAAAGAAGGAGAAAAATGGTACATCACAGTCATTGATCGTGCATATGCGGGTTGCGATGCCTAAAAGATTTTTTTACATTTAGCCATATTTAATGATAATGGGAAATTTAGATAAAGACATACAAAAGAAAATCGACGATTGGTTAACCTCAAATTATGATGAGGAAACAAGAGATGCTGTTCAGAAATTAATAGATGAGCAGGCCGAGACGGAGCTGATTGATTCATTCTACAAGGATCTCGAGTTTGGAACTGGAGGATTAAGAGGGATTATGGGGGTAGGCTCCAATCGCATGAATAAATACACGATTGGAAAAGCAACTCAGGGATTATCAAACTACCTAATCAAACAGTTTCCCAACCAGGAAATAAAGGTAGCAGTCTCTTACGATAGCCGTAACAATTCCCAATCTTTTGGTCACCTTGTAGCCCAGGTATTTGCTGCCAATGGTATCAGGGTTTATCTCTTTGACGAATTACGTCCTACACCAATGCTTTCTTTTGCAATCCGCCATTTTGGTTGCCAAAGCGGGGTCATGTTGACAGCTTCACATAACCCGAAGGAATACAATGGTTATAAAGCCTATTGGAACGACGGCTCACAATTGACTGCCCCACATGATGAAAATGTAATCGATGAGGTCAATGCAATCACCTCCGTAAAGGATATCCAGTTTGAAGGAAATAGCCAAAATATTATCCCTGTCGGTGAAGAAATTGACCAGATTTATATTGATGCCAATAAGGCATTGAGCATACATCCCGAAGCTGTTCGGGCGCAGAAAGATTTAAAAATAGTCTATTCTCCGATCCATGGCACTGGAATTACAATCGTACCCAAAATGCTCGCATCATGGGGTTTTGAAAACGTTACGGTAGTTACAGAACAGGCAACACCGGATGGAAATTTCCCAACGGTCATCTATCCAAATCCGGAGGAGGAAGACGCAATGGCCTTAGCGAAGAAAAAAGGTGAAGAGATTGACGCGGATCTCGTTTTGGCGACTGACCCCGATGCGGACCGTGTCGGAATCGCCGTCAAAAACAACCACGGCCAATTTCAGTTACTCAATGGCAATCAGATCGGCAGTCTGTTGATCTACTATGTCTTAAGTGCAAAGAGTGATCTAAAACAATTGGGACACAACCCTTACATCGTTAAAACGATTGTAACCAGCAACCTTCAGGCGGATATTGCCGAACATTACCATGTAGCGCACTATGAAACCCTCACTGGCTTTAAATATATCGGCGAGTTAATCACTAAATTAGGTGATTCAGCACACTATCTTGCCGGTGGAGAGGAAAGCTACGGCTACCTGGTCGGTGACCTGGTCAGAGATAAAGATGCGCCTAATTCCTGTGCTTTCCTGGCAGAAATGACTGCATATTTTAAGTCAAAAGGCAAGACTGTCTATGAGGTTTTATTGGAGATCTATCAAGAATTTGGCTGCTATCAGGAAAAACTGATCTCCTTAACGAAAAAAGGAAAAGCCGGAGCCGAGGAAATACAGGCCATGATGACTGGACTGCGCCAAAATCTACCCACGACACTTGGGGGAATCGAAGTTAAGGAAATTCGGGACTATCAACTTTCCCAAACTACTGACATGAAGACAGGAAGTAAGAAAGAGATTACACTTCCAAAGTCGGATGTCTTGCAATTCATCACGACGGATGGCGACGTGATTTCGGCAAGACCTTCCGGTACGGAACCCAAAATCAAATTTTATTGCTCCGTTAAGGGAATACTTCAGGACAAAAAGGACTATCTAAATCTTCAGCATACATTGGAAGAAAAAGTGGACCGCATGATGAAAGATATTGTTGGTTAAATGGAAAAGTGGAAACTACTATCTTCTGAATATATCTGTAGAGAACCCTGGGCGACTTTACGCCGGGATACGTGCGAACTGCCCGATGGGCGCATCAACGACCATTATTACGTACTGGAATATCCAGATTGGGTCAACATGGTCGGGATTACAGCACAAAACGAGTTATTGGTGATCAGGCAATACCGTCACGGAGCAGGGATCCTCTCTTTGGAAATTCCTGCGGGCACAACGGAACCGGGTGAAAACCCCCAAGATGCCGCAGTACGGGAAATGCTCGAAGAAACAGGATATCAGTTTGAAAAAATTGAAGAAATCGCTACGCTCTATGCCAATCCCGCAACAAGTGGTAATATTACGTATACTTATCTCATGACAGGAGGACAGAAAGTTCAGGAACAGGAACTGGATGAACACGAAGAGATTGACGTTTTCCTAATACCACTTGAGGAAGCAAAAGCCATGCTGCTGGAAAACAAATTTAGCCAGGCTTTGCATAGCAGTGCATTATTCTATGCTTTTAATAAATTAGGCTTGTTTTAAAACAAGCCTAATTTTATTCTGTTTTTTCCTTTCATACTTTAATTTTCACTAGACTTTTGATTTTTGTACCTTTGTGCCATGGCAAGAGAAATTTTTGAAACTAAGCGAAAGGCCCTGAAAATAAATCTAAACCCAGAGATTTACGGAACCTTCGCCGAGATCGGTGCTGGACAGGAAGTCGCACGTAACTTTTTCAATGCAGGAGCTGCATCAGGCACAATCGCGAAAACGATGTCAGCTTATGACATGGCATTCAGTGACGCCATATATGGTGAAGAAGAAGACGGCAGATACGTCAGCAGAACCCGTTTACAGAAGATGCTCTCCCATGAATTTAACTTGCTGACGCAACGGTTACATGGCGACAAGTATTGCAACAAAAAATTCTTTGCCTTTGCGGACACGGTTACCACGCTGAATTTTACCAAAACCAATGAGCCTCACGGCTGGATCGGTCTTCGGTTTCAACACGAGGTCGGTGGCCCCACAAATGACATTATCGTCCATGTCAGACTCCTGGACAGTGACAACCAGCTGCAACAGAAAGTATTGGGTATTATTGGTGTAAACCTGCTGTTTGCCGCATATTACTACGCAGAAAATGTACAGACAATGATTGAATCCCTGGTTGATAATTTGTCGATAGGATCTGTCGAAATTGATCTGGTCAAACTAAACGGTCCTTTGTTCGAAAATGTCAATCAACGCCTGATCAACTTATATCTTATTGCCAAAGGGTTCGCAAAAGCCGCTATTTTCCAGCCGGACGGTAAAGCGGTACAGATCAAGGATTATTTATATAAAAAGAATATCATCTTACTTCGCACAAAATACCGTCAGAAATCACTTCCTAACTTTGACTTATTTAACCTTGCCGTCGAGCAGTTTAAGAAAAATACAGGCGCTACTGATGAAGACACCATTGTTTTGATCGAGGTTTTGATGGGGAATGTGCTAGAGGATACGCATGAAATTACAGATGAAGATCTACAAGAATTCGCATCAAGAGCAGATGAGCTATGTGCAACAGGCAATAATATTATCGTCAGCAACTTCCGTAGAAATAATCATCTCGCTGAGTTTATAAGCAACTTTAGACCTAAGAATATCGGAATTGCGACAAACGTTTATAACTTAAAGAACATCTTCAATTCGGACAACTATAATAAAGAACTCTATACCAATGAGCTATTATCGTACATATCCGGTATGTTCAACAAAAATGTAAAGCTTTATGCTTATCCTTATCTATTGAAAAAGGAAAATAAAATCATCACCACACAGAATATGCCGGTTTCGGAAGAGGCACAGCCTCTCTTCGAATTCCTGATCAAAAACGGATATATTATTGATATTGAAAATTACGACGAGAAATTTGTAAAAACCGTATAATATACGCTTCGTTAAAATTTACTTTATTATATAGTCCAATTTAACCAAATTGGACTATATTTATTTCCAGTCCTCATGAAGCCACAAAATGTTATACTAGTCGATGCTAATGATACCGTCATTGGTCGAATGGAGAAATAGGCAGTCAAAAAATAATGCAGAGGAAAAGGATTCAAATGGTCATAATATAATGGTCACACACAACCGATAGCACAATAACAAAAGCCCCTCCAACCTGCTTATCCAGCACATAAAAAAGAGCAATTCTGCCACAAATTGCTCCTTTCGTTCTATATTGTCTAGAAAAACACTATAAGTACTTTTTGTAAATGGAATACATAATCTTTAAATCATTTTCACCCAAAAATGCGGTATTCACATCTTGTTGGATATAGTGAATCTTAAATGCCTTTATTGCCGCATCCAGATTACTGACATCATAGCCAATAATACGTAACGCCATTTTGGGATTAAAATCAACCGGCGGTATCTCTAAAAATTCTTCATACCAATATCCAAACCCCTGATCGGCCAGCTTTTTCCAAGGGAATCGTGACGGATCATTTTTACGTGTAGGGGCAAGATCCATATGACCGATGAAATTTGCCTGCGGAATCTTATAAGTATTCTTTAGATAAGTCAATAGTTGTGTCAACGCATTTATCTGAGCATCCGTCCAGGGATCTGTTGTCCCATTATTATCCAGTTCAATACCTATGGACGAAGAGTTCAGGTCGGTATCGTTTCCCCATTTACCCAGACCAGCATGATGCGCACGGTACAGATCATTCACCATCTGCACAACCTTACCGTCCCTACCGACCACATAATGTGAACTTACACCTGCTTTTGCGGAATGAAAGGTACGAATGGTCTGTCCCAGAGAATCCTGGGCAGTGTGATGGATAACCACAAAATTAGGCTTCCGGATACCAAAATTGATGGAGGCAATCCACTGCTGATCTTTGACATTTACTTTTTCCAGCTGTCCGGTTACGGGAGAGGCGCGATATAAATTAGAAAACTCCTTCGCTTGATTCTTATATACTTTCTCGGTCTTCGCATATTTATTGCCCGCACAAGATGTAATCAATGCCGCAGCAATAAAAAGATTGAATATTGATGTTATCTTCATATCGAAATGTTTCAACACAAATATACTTCCAAAATACCATATCAGGAGGATTGTAGCTTAAATTGATACAATAACTTTCTTCTGAATTGATTTCAGTTGAATCATCAATTAATCTTGGATTATTTCCCCCTAAAATGATCTGATTAAAAGAAAAAAAAGATGCGAAGGTATATTTATAGAGAACTGTATAATCGATTGCGATAATATTTATGAATTAAATAAAAAGCCTCCGTAATACGGAGGCTTTATTATTATATTTTTTTAAGACTGTTACGCCTCAGCATATTCCTCGATCGAAGGACATGAACAAATCAATGTACGGTCTCCCTGAGAATCGTTTACACGACCTACTGAAGGCCAGAACTTACGCTCTCTCACATATTCCAAAGGATAAGCGGCCGTTTGGCGACTGTAAGGTCTATCCCACTCATCTGCGGTAACCACTGCCGCTGTATGCGGAGCATGCTTCAATACGTTATTTGCCTGTTCAGCTTCTCCAGCCTCAACTGCAGCAATTTCCTGACGAATAGCAACTAATGCATCACAGAAACGATCCAATTCAGCTTTTGATTCAGACTCCGTCGGCTCAACCATCAATGTACCTGCGACAGGGAAAGAAACTGTTGGCGCATGGAAACCGTAGTCCATCAAACGTTTCGCGATATCAGCAACTTCGATACCTACATTTTTGAAACCACGGCAATCAAGGATCATCTCGTGTGCACAACGTCCATTGCTACCTGAATAAAGTACTGGATAAGCATTTTCCAAACGCGCCTTAATATAGTTTGCATTTAGAATTGCCGTGCGTGTCGCGTTGGTCAGGCCTTCACCACCCATCATCGAAATATAGGCATGGGAAATGATCAAGATTGATGCTGAACCAAATGGCGCAGCAGAAACTGCCGTAATTCCTTCTTCTCCGGATGTTGAAACAACTTGGTGATTAGGCAAGAAAGGCACTAGGTGTTTAGCAACGCCGATCGGTCCCATACCCGGACCACCACCACCATGAGGGATACAGAATGTTTTATGCAAGTTTAAGTGACAGACGTCAGCACCAATGTGGCCCGGACTAGTCAAACCTACCTGTGCGTTCATATTTGCTCCGTCCATATATACCTGACCGCCATTAGCATGGATGATTTCACAAACTTCAATGATAGATTCCTCAAACACACCGTGTGTAGATGGATAAGTCACCATTAAAGAGTTCAGATGAGCAGCATGCTCTTCCGCTTTTGCTCTTAAATCTGGAATATCAATGTTTCCAAGTTCATCACATTTTACCACGACCACTTTCAAACCAGCCATTGAAGCCGATGCAGGGTTAGTACCATGTGCAGAAGCTGGAATCAGACAGATGTTACGTCCGTGATCGCCACGGCTCTCATGATAAGCACGGATAACCATTAGACCCGCGTATTCACCCTGTGCTCCTGAATTCGGCTGGAAGCTCATTTTAGCAAAACCTGTGATCTCAGACAACCAATCGTTCAATTCACCGATCATCTGCATATAACCTGAAGTTTGGTCTGCTGGTGCAAATGGGTGTAATCCACCAAATCGCGCCCAGGTAACAGGGGTCATTTCAGCTGTGGCATTTAATTTCATGGTACATGAACCCAATGGGATCATCGAATGGCAAAGCGATAAATCTTTTGCTTCCAATGATTTAATATAGCGTAACATTTCGTGTTCAGAATGGTAGCTATTAAAATTTGGATGAGTTAAGTACGCTGAGGTACGAACCAATTCAGCAGGGATAGAAGAACCTAAGTTTTCTTCTAAGGTATCGAAATCTACATCGTTCAATGTTTTGCCCTGAATTTTTGCAAACACTTTTACGATTGTTTTGATATCTTCATAAGTTGTTGTCTCATCGATAGCAATGGAAACCTGTGAACCGTTGTAGTAGAAGTTCAACTCATTGTTCAACGCTTCAGATTTTAATGCGCCCGCATGTGCACCTAAATCCACACGTAGGGTATCAAAGTACGCTTTATTCAATTGGGCATAACCCAATGATTGTAATACTTGATCCAATAAACTTGCTAAAGCATTGATACGGGATGCAATATTTTTAATTCCTTGGGGACCATGGTAAACAGCGTAGAAAGAGGCCATAATAGCCAATAAAGCCTGCGCCGTACAGATATTGGAAGAAGCTTTATCACGACGGATATGTTGCTCACGTGTCTGTAAAGCCATACGTAAGGCATACTTTCCATTGGAATCAGAAGTTACACCAATGATACGTCCGGGAATATTACGTTTGAAGCTATCACGTGTAGCGAAGAATGCCGCGTGCGGACCTCCGAATCCCATCGGCACACCAAAACGTTGTGAGTTACCGACAACAACATCTGCCCCCCATTCTCCCGGAGGAGTCAACAGCGCCAAGCTCATTAGATCAGCAGCAGCACATACCGTCATATTTTTACCGTGTGCAGCGTCAGCAAATGATTTGTAATCAACGATTGAACCATCTGCTGCTGGATATTGTACGAATGCAGCAAAAACGTCGTCTGTCAATTCCGAGTCTTGAATAGCTGTGATTTTTAGCTCGATACCGAAAGATAACGCACGCGTTTTCAATACATCTATCGTCTGTGGATACGCATTTTCAGAAACCAAGAATACATTTGCTTCTTTGTTTTTACGCGCTGAGTAAAGCATAAACATAGCTTCAGCCGCAGCCGTGGCTTCATCCAATAATGAAGCGTTTGCAATTTCCAATCCAGTAAAATCAGAAATAACTGTCTGGAAGTTTAACAGTGCCTGTAAACGACCTTGTGCAATTTCCGCCTGGTAAGGAGTATATTGCGTATACCATCCCGGATTTTCAAACACATTACGTTGAATTACACCCGGAAGGATCACGTCATAGTATCCTTGACCAATAAAAGATTTAAAAACTTTATTTTTCTCTGCGATTTCCGCTATCCGCTTTAAATAGGCAACCTCAGACAATGCTTTTGGAAGATTTAAAGGTTTTGGAGCACGGATTTGAGAAGGGACCGTTTGGTCGATTAGCTGGTCAATTGACGTTACGCCCAATTTGGCCAACATTTCATTCGCTTCAACTGGACTTGGGCCATTGTGGCGACTTTCGAATTTTTCTTGGAAGTGTATATTGCTCATGTGTGCAAAAAGTTAACGCTTATAGACAGTTAGCGACATACTAATTAGGTAATTAACTCTCTTATAAACAGTCGTTTTTTGGATGAGCAAAGATAGCAAAATAAATGACTGAAAACGAAGCAAAAAAGTGTATAAAAAGTCAGTTTTAACAACGGGCAGATGTGCAATCGATTGTCCTATATGCGATAAAATTCAAATAAAAACAAACAACCAAAGTTCGTGTTGAAAATATACCAACCAAATCAAAGATAACTTAACAGAATAATAAAAAACAAAAGATTTTGCTGTTATTTTTCAACCCCCATTTTTTCTTTTTGAAGATATTCTTTTTGCAATGGCGCTGATTTTTCAATACATTAGTATAAGTACCAATTGTAAAGTGATTTCTGACACTGGTCAATGATTCAAAGAGATTTGCAGCATTGCTAAAAAATCGAAAAGAGAAATCGTGCTTTTACTGCAATGGAACTCGTACAAACAAGAATATCATTCTTTTTAACAAATATAAACCAGCGAAGTAACGATTATAAATCATGAGAAAACAGGTAACAGACAGTGTACTCCTAGTAAGACCCTCTGTCTTCCGCAAAAATGAGCAAACCGCAGTCAATAATTTTTTCCAAAAGGACATTGAAAACTTAAGCGGTGAAGATGTAAATAGGGAGGCACAAAGTGAATTTGATGCCCTTGTCAATGAATTGAAATCACACGGCATTCTAGTGACGGTCATTCAAGATGATGAAAAATCAGAAAGTCCAGACAGTATATTTCCGAACAATATTGTCTCTTTCCATCAGGACGGAAAAATTATCTTTTATCCGATGTTTGCCCCAAACCGTCGAAAAGAGCATTTATTGGATTTTGAGGGCCCATTGAAACAAAACGGTTACTATGTAAAGTTGATTAAAGACTTAAGTGAGGCCGAAAATAACAGACAATATTTAGAAGGGACCGGGGCCCTTGTACTAGACCGAACACACCGTATTGCTTATTGTGCGCTGTCGGAACGCGCGGACCGCACCATGTTGGACGAATACTGCAGAACGGAAAATTACACCCCGATCGTCTTTCATGCATTTCAGACAGTCAATGGCCAACGCAGACCTATCTATCATACCAATGTGGTATTGGCGGTAGGAGAAGATTTTGCAATCTTATGTCCGGCTGCGATTGACAATCAATCCGAACGGGAGGAATTGTTCAAGAAATTAAAAGAAACTGGAAAAGAAATCATCGAGATAAACGAAAACCAACTGGAAAATTTTGCGGCAAACTGTCTCCAGGTCAGAAATAAATACGGAAACCGTTTTATCGTATTAAGCGATAAAGCATTATCCTCATTGACCCTTTATCAAACGGCACAATTGGAAAAGCATGGAAAAATCATCCATCAGGATTTACATGTTATTGAAACCTGTGGCGGAGGTAGCGTACGTCATATGATGGCGGAAGTATTCCTTCCAAAAGAAAAAGTGATGAATGCTTAGGGCATTCATCACTTTTTGAAACTCAAATTCCATCAGGTCAATACAGCTATTGAATCTCTTTTAGTTAACTAATTTTTTATTGACTTTTCTCATATCTGAACCGATACGACATCAGACATTTGCCCCTTAATTGTTATTTTTTGATTCAATTTCAAAAGGACACAGCTATCTGATTAAATAGCCATGTCCCGCTTTTCTAAAACGTTTAAAAAGAATAACGTAGTCCCAGCTGGAATTGGTATGGATTGCCGGAGGGGGTAACGATACCTGAATTGTTTACATTGTAATTAAACTGCTGCTTCGCAACATCAAAAGGGATCAGCTTTTCCCCGGCAGCATCTTTCCCGCCTAAAGCATACAAATTTTGATTGCCTAGAGACTCATTTATACCCCAAGTTTTCTTAAACAAATTGGCAACGTTGAAAAGGTCCCCTGATATTTCAAGAGCATGGTTCTTATATAAATTGAATTTTTTAGCAATTCGTAGGTCAATCAAACCATAAAAACCATTCACCCCACCATTACGTTCTGCTATTTTACCCTGATATTTCTTGATATAATCTTTAAGACTCTGACTCGCTTCTGGGTTATTCAACAGATTATTCAACCCAGTGACCAGCTGTTTTGAAGTATTCGGATTATTCGGGTCAAAGATAAAGGCCAGATCATTGTCTCCGGCGACAAAGTCTCCATTGATGTTACCACCTGCGAGTAAACTATACCGTGTCCCGCCGATACCTGAGTAGCGAACGCCGACACTAACCCCGTAAAATGTGGGCAAAGTTCCGTAAATAACAATCTTATTACGGAATTGATTGTTCGAATAGCTCATTTTGCTCAAATCGCGAGGATCATCTTTCACCGCTAGGGATAAGGTAGCCGTATTGGCCACATTCCCGTTGAAGGAAGTATTGTCCTTTGCATCGTTCCAGGTATAACTAACCGAGATCGTTCCATCCTTGTAATACTGATAGCTTGCATCCAGTACGACAGCAAACTGATTGACTTTACCCTCAGAATTCAATTCCAAAACTCGGCCAAATTTATCTGAAATCCGTCCTTTTTTCCAATCCGGAGCTCCATCAACGATGGATGCCGCAGGAACGAATACGCCTCTATTATCTTCATTTGCTAGTCTAAAGAAAGGATCTTTCACCATATTACGATCGACATACATATAATTATTACGTCCCAAATTCATATATCCTGAAAGACTCGCTTTCAGCTTCTCTGTAAAAAAGTGGGTGTAGGAAATATTTGCTTTATACACGACCGGGATTTTGGCATCGGGACCATACGTATTGATGGTCGGTACTTGGAACTGGGCCAAAGTAGGCGCTAAAGAAGGATCTTTTCGGTAGTCAATAAAATTCGGTATCGGTACATCAGCCCCACGAACATCAACAGTAGCAAAGTGTTTACCATCGAAAGTCAGGTTATTGATCGTCATATAGTTATTGATATCCGAGGCAAAAATACCCCCGCCCACACGGAAAAAGTCTTTACGCTCCTCATTCACATCCCAGGTCATCTGAAAACGCGGTTGTACCACAAAAGACTTGAGTTTATGATCTGTACGGACACCGACTTCTCTTAACAATTCTTCATTCAGAGGAGAGGTAGGATAATGTCCGTAATCCAATCGTAAACCGGCGACCAGGTCCAATCCCTGCGCTAGCTTGGTTTGCAATTGTCCATACACACCGGCGTTGAATATCTTACCGACCACTGCCGGATCACTCATCAAAGGAACTTCACGATAGTAAGCGTATGGCTTCATGTCGTCAAAGTTCTGCATAGCCGTTTTTCCATCACTTGGTCTAAAATGGAAGCGACCGTTGACCTCACTTCCGTAAATGGAATTTGCATGGGTATACATCAGGTCCACACCAAAGGTGTAATTGATATTGTCGGTGCTGTAATAGATATTATCGACAAGCTGAAATACATTATTTTTAAAGGATTCCTGCGCAAAACGATGTCCGCCCAATTGCAATGTGGTCTTTTTATCTTCCCCGGCAACTTTGGAGATCGCATCTTCTACAATTGCACGTGGAATATTCTGGCCGGGTAAAAGGTCTCCCGGACTACTTTTCTGATAGGTATAGAGATGTTGTACTTTTAACTCATTGGTTACCCTAGGGGAAATGGTGGTACGCAAAGTTGCCAATAGGCTATTGTCAATATTCTTGTCATTCCCGTAAGATTCATATAAAGTAATTGGCTTGTTGTCTTGTAGCCCCAGCTTATTGTTGTCACTTGTAAAGTTATTACGGATTGTCAATAAGTTATTATCATTGATTTGCCAGTCAATACGCCCAAAAATCGCATCGGAGCCTCTTTTCTTGTCAAAAGCACCATATTGGCGTTCGTTTCCCAATCCGTACTTTTTCCGCCCGATATTGACAAATTCATCCAATGTCGCGTTTGTAACATTAAATCTTTTTTCATCGGCTTCAGAGTTGATATCCGCAATAATCAAGGGACGGGAGTCTTGCTGATGATCCCAGGCAACAAAATAATGGAGTTTGTCTTTTATAATGGGACCACCCAAAGTAAAGCCATATTGATAAGTGGAAAAATCGTTGCTTCGTTTGTTTCCCCGAATATCGTATGGACTCGACAACCAGTCTGCTCGCGAATATAACCAGGCACTGCCCTGAGTTTTATTTGTACCTTGTTTCGTCACCGCACTGACTGTTCCGCCCCCTGCCCTGCCATAGGTTACATCATATTGGTTGGTCACGACTTTAAACTCCCGAACTGCTTCAATAGAGATCGAAAAAGGAGCACCACTCCGGCTTGTTGTCGAACCCGCAGAAGTCGGGTTTTTTGCGTTCATACCATCAATTGTAAAATTGGTAGAAGAGCCGAGCTGACCACCGATATTATCGCCCTTGCTCAATGGGGATAGATCCATTAACGAAGTAAAATTACGGCCATTGACGGGTAGTTTCGCAATATCCCGGGCTGTAACCGCTGTTGCAGCACCGAAGTTCTCTATTTTATTCTTGAGGGTGCTTACACCAGTCAACTCAACTGTTTCCAGTACATTTGAAGCATTCTGAATCGGAATGTTTAACCGGATCATATCCCCTTGGTTTAGCGTAAAGCCGGAACGAACCTGCTCTCCGTAACCTACATAAGTCACTTTAATGATGTACGGGCCTCCCAATGGAAGCTCCTTGAAATTGAAATCGCCATTGGCATTGGTAGATGTTTTGGTGGTAAAACCAGTCGATTCGTTACGAACCTCTACTGAAGCTCCATGAACCCCTTTGTTATTCTCGTCCGTAATTTTTCCGGAAAATCCTGCCTGGGTTGTTTGCGCATACAAACCTGTTCCTATCGCAATGGCACAAGTCGTAAGTAATATTTCTTTCATTTAGTTGTTGGTTGTGATATGGCAACAAAACTACTTCGACAGTATTAACAGAAGCTAAACGAAATATTATGAAATTATAAACAAAAGATCACAAAACATAATAAGGAAAAATAACGAAGTAAAAAGCAAAGACAAGAGAGGATTAATCATAAAAAAAGTCAGTAAAATACTGACTTTAATATAAGATTGTAAATTTAAAATCCAGGGGATTAAAGTACTTATAAAGATCTCTAAAGAGGTTATCACCATATTTTACATACAACAAGGCAAAGTTTTCCGATCGCTCCTGTAGTCCCCCTCCGGGAAAGAGCTTTTCTTTTACATTGTCTATATCTGCCAACGCATGCTGATGGTTTCGTTTTTCTGCTTTCATCAACTTTTTTTCCAGATTGTTCATCGCCTTTTTCAAGCGAGCTTTTATCGCCTCGGT
>Ga0308158_10000556_pt1 | contig 55952 bp, 51 predicted proteins | sample PhyBR2_FD_201038 | JGI IMG/M metagenome (GOLD analysis project Ga0308158, IMG submission 201038) | Phyllosphere microbial communities from UC Gill Tract Community Farm, Albany, California, United States - DLSLB.R2 | ecosystem: Host-associated > Plants > Phyllosphere > Unclassified | place: USA... | reverse complement strand
CCGGTCAGTACTTGCGGTCGGCGAGCACGGCCTTGGCGGCGTCGGCGGAGTCGAACGCCTCGCTCGGGACGATGATGTACGGCTCGACGTCCTCGCCGTCGAGCGCCTTCTGCACGACGTCGAGCGCGGTCTCGCCGAAGAGCGGGTTGTACTCGTGCACGTAGCTGAGCTTGCCGTCGGCGAGCGCCTGGATGGCGTTCTTCGTGCCGTCGATCGTGGCGATCTTGATGTCCTCGCCGACGACGAGTCCGGCCTCTTCCGCCGCCTGAGCGGCTCCGAGACCCATCTCGTCGTTCTGCGCGAACACGAACTGGATGTCGTTGCCGTTGGCCTTGAGCATGGTCTCGAGCACGCTCTTGCCCTCCTCCGTCGACCAGTTCGCCGTCTGCGCGTCGACCTTGGTCAGCTGCGAGTCGCCCAGGCCCTCTTCGAAGCCCTTGTTGCGCTCGTTCACGACGCCGACGCCGGCCGGGCCCTCGAGCACGACGTAGTTGCCGCCGTCGGGGAAGGCGCTCGCCGCCCAGGTGCCGACCTCCTTGGCGACCTCGACGTTGTCCGGTGCGATGCGGGTGACGTACAGGCTGTCGTCGTCGGGCTCGATGCCGCGGTCGAGCAGGATGACCGGGATCTCGGCCTCCTGAGCGAGCTTGAGCGAGTCCTCCCAGCCGGTGGCCTCGGTCGCCGAGAGCAGGATCACGTCGACGCCCTCATCGACGAAGGCGGTGAAGCTGTCGATCTGCGACTTCTGGTCGAGGTTCGCCGCCGGTGCGTAGCTGAGCTCGTAGCCGGCCTCCTCGGTGAACGTGTCCTTGATGTTCTGCTCGTTCGCCTGACGCCAGCCGCCCTCAGGGCCGACCGCGACGAAGCCGACGTTGATCAGGTCGCCCGAGCCGCCTTCGGAGCCCCCGTCCGCATCGGCTGCCCCTCCGCTGCAGCCCGTCAGGCCGAGCGCGAGTGCGCCGACGGCGGCGAAGCCGAGTACCGCTGTGATGTGCCTCTTTGCAGACATTGTTCTCCTCCTTGAGACCGGGTGCCGCCCGGTTGGACCGTGAGGGTCCTGGTGTGGGTTCGCAGGACGTGGGTGCGTCCTGGCAAGGATGTTACCGGGAACATTCCTCGGAACACAAGAGATGTTTCCACCGCGGGGGGCGACGCGGTCAGGCGTGGTCGGCGGCGATCATCTCGACCACCGTGTCGACCGTGACCCCGGGCCCGTTGCTCAGCTCGCCGATCTTCTCGCGATCCTTGAGCACGAGGATCCGATCGCTCAGCCGCACGACCTCTTCCAGCTCGGACGAGATGAACACCACGGCGGTCCCCTCGGCGGCCAGCCGGCTGACGCGCCGCTGGATCTCCAGCTTCGCCGAGACGTCGATGCCGCGCGTCGGCTCGTCGAGGATCAGCACATGAGGCCTGACGATCAGCGCCCGGGCGAGCATGACCTTCTGCTGGGTGCCGCCCGAGAGCAGTTCGACCGGACGATCGAGCTCGTCGGGGTCGAGATGGAGCGCGTCGATGCAGGCATCCACCAGCCCCGCCTGCTCCGCCCTCGAGACCGGACGCGTCCATCCGCGCACCGCCTGCAGCGAGAGCAGGATGTTCTCGCGCGCGGTCAGCCCGGCGACGATCCCGTCGGTGCGCCTGCTCTCGCTCGATCGCGAGATGCGCCTGCGCAGCGCCGCCGACGGGCTGCGGAGAGCGACCCGCTCACCCGAGACCTGCAGGTCGCCGGCATCGGGGCGCAGCGCTCCGCCCAGAAGGGAGGCCAGCTCGGTGCGGCCCGAACCGCGCAGCCCCGCGAATCCGACGATCTCGCCTCTATGCACCTCGACGTCGGTCGGCGCGAGCACTCCGCGACGACCGATGCCCTCTGCCCTGAGCACCGGCTCGCCCTCCGCCTGGTAGTGGTGCGCCTTGCGCTCCGACCCGAGGGCGCGCAGCCCCTCGATGTCCTTGCCGAGCATCTGCGAGATGAGCTCGGCGCGCTCGAGATCGCGCGTGGCCTGCTCGCCTACCTTCCTGCCTCCGCGCAGCACGGTCATCCGGTCGCTGATGGCGAATGCCTGCTCGAGGAAGTGCGACACGAACAGGATGGCCGTGCCGCCGTCGCGCAGTCCGCGGATCACTCGCATGAGCGTCGCGACCTCTGCCTGGTCGAGACTCGCGGTCGGCTCATCGAGCACCAGCACCCGCGGTTCGTCGACGACGGATCGCGCGAGCGCCACCAGCTGCTTCTGCGCCGGCGACAGCTGCGTCAGCGGTGTGCGCGGGTCGAGCTCGTCGAGGCCCAGCCTGGCGAGCGCCCGAGCAGCATCCGCCCTGGTGCGGTGCCAGTCGATGCCGAAGCGGCCCCGGCGCTCACGCCCCAGCATCACGTTCTCGGCGACGCTGAGGTTCGGGCTCAGCTGCGCCTCCTGGAACACGGTCGCGATCCCCGCCGCGCGGCTGGCCGCGACGCCCGAGAACTCGCGCGCATCCCCGTCGACGAGCAGCATGCCCGCGACAGGGCGGAGCGTTCCCGTGAGCACGCCGATCAGCGTCGACTTGCCTGCGCCGTTCTCGCCCATGAGGGCGTGCACCTCACCGGGGAAGAGCCGGAAGTCGACATCGTCGAGCGCACGCATGCCGGGGAAGTCGACCGTGATCCCGAGCATCTCGATGATGGGGCCGACGGGCGAGGCGGTCACCGCACCTCCCTCGGCGGCGCGGTCGATTCGCGCACGACGAGCTCGGTGGGGATGCGCGTGACCTGGGGGATCTCGCGCTTCTCGATGGCTGCGCGCAGCATCTCGACCGCGGCCGAGCCCAGCGCCTCGAAGTCCTGACGAACGGTCGTCAGGGGCGGCAGGAAGTGCCGGGCCAGCGGCACGTCGTCGAAGCCGACGACGCTGAGGTCGCCCGGAACGTCGAACCCGCGGTCGTGCAGGCCGTGGATGAGGCCGATCGCGGTGTCGTCGTTGGCGGCGAAGATGGCGGTGAAGTCGGGCAGCCGCGTCAGGCCGATGGCGAAGTCGTAGGCGAAGTCCGCGCTCCAGTCGCCGACGACGATCGGCCGCTCGCGCACTCCCCACGACTTCGCCCTGGTGTGGAAGGCCCGCTCGCGCGCTCGGGCGTCGAGCCAGTCGAGAGGTCCCGATACGTGCAGGATGTCGCGGTGGCCGAGAGAGACGAGGTGGTCGACGACCAGCGCGGCTCCCGCGTTCTGGTCGATCGACACCGTGAGGAACGTGGGATCGGCATCCGCCTTGATCACCAGCATCGGCACGCTCATGGCGACGCGGCGCAGTGCGGCCACGGACGACGACCGAGGAGCGATCACGCAGATCGCGTCGACCCCCTGGGTGGTGAGGCTGTCGACCGCGTCCTGCGGGGTCAGCGGGTCGCCTTCGAGCAGCGCGATGGGCGTCACCGAATAGCCGGCGCCGCGGGCGGCGAGCTCGACGGCCCGGAGGATGCTGGTCGGCCCGTGGGCCACCGCGCTCTCGACGATCACACCGATGCGCTGACTGCGCTGCGTGGCCAGAGCCCTTGCGACGAGGTTCGGGCGGTAGTCGAGCTCTTCGATCGCCTCGAGCACGCGGCGCCGCGTCTCGGGCTTGATGTTCGGGTAGTCGTTGAGCACCCGCGAGACCGTCATGTGCGAGACACCCGCGATCGTCGCGACCTGCCTGATGTTCGGCTTGTCTGAACCGACGTTCGCCATGCGGTTCCTCCGTCGCTCGCGGCTCGCGGCTCATGTTACCGGGAACCCATGATGCGCGACAGCGTGCCGCGTCGGATCAGCTGGTCGGGAGCCAGACCCGCATGGTGGAGGGGCCGCGCTGCGCCCACTCGTGATACGGGATCAGTGCGACATCGGACCCGATTCCCGTCTCCCGGTTCCCGATTCGTACTCGCACCTGCCCGTCCGCCTCCATCGGCGCAACAGCCGGGTCGATCACCGCGTCAGCGACATCCCCACCGAAGTCCACCGATTCGAGGGCGAGCACCTCGGGTCCACGCTCGACGACCAGGCAGCCGCGAACGGCATCGATTCGGGGATCCGGCGCGGTCACGCGAGGCGCGAGCGGGAGATCCAGCTCGATGACGTCGCCGGCCTCGAAGGCACGGCGCAGCGAGACCGTGCCATGCACCGCTTTCACGGGCTGCTCGTCACCGAAGCGCACGGTGGCTCCGTCCGCCCAGTCGGGGATGCGCAGGCCGAGCGTCCACTCGCCGTTCTCGCGAATCTTGACCCGCACGCGTCCCTCAGCGGGATAAGCGGTCGAGACATCGAACGCGGCAACCGTGCCATCGGGCAACGTCGTCCGCACCGAGGCGGCAGCGTACTGGTGCACCTGCACGCCGTCGTCGTCCGCAGTGACGAGGTAAGCGGCCAGACTCGCGAAAGTGCGTGCCACGTTCGGCGGGCAGCACGCGACGTCGAACCATGGCGCCCGAAGCGACGAGTGCGCGCGCGGCGAGGTCGCGTCCGGGTCGGCCGGCTGTGCCGGCACCCGCTGGTGCAGCGTGTTCGCGTAGTAGAACGACCTGCCGTCCGGTGCGGGGGAGGTCGCCACCACGTTGAACAGGGTGCGCTCGATCAGGTCGGCGTACCGTGGGTCGCCGTCGGCGAGCAGCAGCCGCCAGGAGAACATGATCGAGCCGATCCCGGCGCAGGTCTCGGAGTACGCCCGGTCGGAAGGCAGCTCCCAGTCGTCGCCGAAGGCCTCGTCCTGGTGATGCGAACCCTGCCCTCCTGTTACGTAGGTCCGCCGGTCGACCGTGCGCCGCCACTGCCTGCGCAGCGCGTCGAGCAGCTCGTCGTCGCCACTCTCCACGGCGACGTCGACGGCCGCGGACGAGAGGTAGTTCGCTCGCACGGCGTGCCCGCGCAGCGCCTCCGCTTCGCGCACCGGGACATCATCCTGGTAATACGACCTGCCGAACTCGATGTCGGCGAGCGTGCGGCGCCCGTGACGCTCGACGAAAAGCGCGGCCTGGTCGACGAAGCGCTGCTCGCCGGTCAGCCGGCCGAGTTCGGCCAGGCCGACCTCCACTTCCGCGTGCCCGCAGATGGCGTCGCGTCCGGCGGGCCCGAACTCGCGGCACACCAGTTCGGCGGCGCGCACCGCCAGCTCGAGCAGACCATCGTCAGCATCCGGACGGGTACGGGCACGTGCTACGGCGGCTTGGAAGAGGTGACCCAGGCAGTACAGCTCGTGGCCCCACTCCAGGTCGGACCATCGCGGCGCCTGACCGGGACGACCGAACCTCGTGTTCAAGTAGCCGTCGGCCTCCTGCGCCGCGGCGACGCGGGCCACGATCGCGCGGAACCTGGCGTCGAGCGATGCGTCCTGCGTGCGGCCGATCTCCCAGGCCAGCGCCTCGAGGTACTTATACACTTCAGAGTCCGAGAACTCGCGGCCTCGACGCCCGTCGGGGAGCCGGTCCGTCGCTGCGAGGTCGAAATTGCGCAGCCACCCCTCTGACTCGAGCTTCGACTCGATGTGCATGAGCGTGTTCGTGCCGTTGACGCGCTGGCGGTCGCCCCAGAAGCCATCCGCGATGCGCACCTCGTCGATCCCGAGCGGGCGCAGCCGCCCCCGGGCCGGGACGACCGGTGCGACGACACTGCGGGCCGCAGTGAGGGGTACGGGGTGGGCGCAGGTGATGTCGGTCATGGTTCAGCCTTTGAATGCACCCGACATGAAGCCGCGCACGTAGTGTCTTTGCAGGATCAGGAACAGCAGGATGCACGGCAACGCGAGCACGACCACGCCGGCTTCCGTGGCCCCGTAGTCGACGACGCCCTGCGCCTGGCCGCGCAGATTCGCCACGGCCAGCGGAAGCGTCATCCGGTTGCTGTCGTTGATGAGGATCAGCGGAGCCATGAAGTCGTTCCACGCCGTGAGGAAGGCGAACAGTCCGACGGTGACCAGGCCGGGCTTGACCGCCGGCAGGAGCACGCGCCAGAGCGCGCTCCAGCTGGAGCATCCGTCAACCATGGCGGCCTCGTCGAGCTCCTTCGGAATCGATTCGAACGAGATGCGCATCATGAACATCGAGAACGGCAGCTGGAACATGGTGATCACCATTGCCACCCCGACCAGGGAGTTCTGCAGCCCGACCGCGTTCAGGATCACGTAGAGCGGAATGAGAAGTGTGGCGTACGGCACCATCAGGATGGCCAGCGTCAGCAGAAACAGAGCGTTCTTGCCGGGGAACCTGAAGCGGGCGAACGCGTAGCCGCCGAGCAGCGAGATGAACAGCGTCAGGGCGACGGTGAGCACGGAGACGACAGCGGAGTTCCACAGGTAGACCCCGATGCCTGCCTGGTACTCGGTGAGCGCGGCGTAGTTGCCGAAGCCCCATCCGCCTGTCTGGCTGGTGCCCGCGCGCGGAGCCACGCTCGAGACGGCGGTCCAGATGAGCGGGTACAGGAAGATCAGCGCGAGCGCGCCGCTGAAGACCCAGTACGGGATGCCGAATGCGAGTGGCATCCGCTTCTCCCTGGCCTGCGGAGCGCCGGGCGCGACGAGAGCGCGAGTCGTGACAGGCGCGGTAGTGGTCGTGGTCATGGTCTCAGCTCTCCTCGGTGCGTCCGAAGGCGCGCATCTGGAAGACATTGATGATGATGAGCGCCAGCAGGACGATCACCGAGAGGGCACCGGCGATGCCGAGGCTGTTCTGGCCTTGGAAGGCGACGTTGTAGATGAGCTGCACGACGGTCATCGTGGAATTGTCGGGTCCGCCCTTGGTGAGGATGTAGAACTGCTCGAATGCGAGCAGCGAACCCGTCACGCACATGATGGTGGTCAGGGCGAACGTCGGCCGGAGCAATGGCACGGTGATGTCACGGAAGGTCTGCCAGCGACTCGCGCCGTCGATGCGCGCCGCCTCGTAGACATCATCCGGGATCCCCTGAAGACCCACGAGCATGAGCAGCATGTAGAAGCCCGCGTAGCGCCAGACGATCAGGAAGATCGTCGACCACAGGGCGCCTTCCGGGGTGCCGAGGAAGGTGATCCCCCACGAGGCCATCAGATCGGCGAACGGACCGGCGATCGGCGAGTACAGCACGTAGAAGAGCAGGGACGCCGACGCCAGCCCGAGGGCGCTGGGCACAAGGAAGGCCGTGCGCAGGAAGCCCTTCCATCGCGTGGACTCCTGCACCAGCAGCGCGAGTCCGAGCCCGAGTGCGATGAGGATGACCGTGGTGATGGCGGTGTAGAGCAGGGTGAACCGGATCGAGTTCCAGAACAGCCGGTGATCCACGGCATCCACGTAGTTCTCGGGGAAGTTGATACCGCGGTTGCCTCCCAGCAGCGGCCAGTCGGAGGCGGACATCTGGAACACCAGCAACAGCGGGATCAGGAACAGGCACGCGACGAAGATCGCTGTGGGGGCGGCGTACAGCCAGCCCTGGACGGGTCCGCCATAGCCGCGGCGACGCCGGCGGGTGCCCGTCGTCGCGCTCGGCGGTGCGGAAGCGGTGAGATTCATCTCGATCCAATCGGGTAGAGCACGGGCGGGGTGGGCGGCAGGATGTGCCGCCCACCCTCGTCGTCACTGGCCGAGGACGGCCGTGACCTCGTCGTTGTCCGCGTCGACGGAGTCGCCGTCCTTGAGCACGGCATTGCGGATGAGGGTCAGCCACGGGCTGCCCGGAGCGTTGAACGCCTGCTGGAAATTGAGCGCGACGGGGGTGTCGCCCTGCGAAGCCACCTCGTTGATGGTCACGAGGCGCGGATCCTTCGCTGAGTACTCGTTGTCAGCCAGGTCAGCACGCGACACCGCGTTGTCATCCTTGGCCAGCACGCCGACCTGGGCGTCCTCGGACATCATCCAGCTGAGGAAGTTCCACGCCTGTGCGGCCTTGTCCGAGTCCTTCGAGATGCCGATGCCGTCACCGCCGACGAAGGTCGACGCGCCTCCGTCGACCCCCGGGATGCCTGCGACACCGGCATCGAACTCGAGCGAAGAGAGCAGTGTCGCGGGGAAGGGCATGACGCCGACCTTGCCCTCGCTGAACGCCGCGGTCCAGGTGGGGCCGGCCTCGTCGGTCGAGCTGGGGAGCACAGCACCTGCGTCCTCCAGCCCCTTCCAGGTCTCGTAGACGGCCTGGGCTGAGTCGCTCGCGAGCAGCGCTTCGGTGCCGTCCTCGTTCATCACCGGATCACCGGAAGCCCAGATGGACGGGAACCAGGTGAATACGAGGCACCCGCCGCAGTTCAGGCCGGTCGCGGTGCCATAGGTGCCGGGCTTGTTCAGCGCCTGCACCTTTTCGGCGGCTTCGGCGAACTCGTCGAGCGTGGCGGGCGCCTTCTCGGGATCCAGGCCAGCCTCGACGAACAGCTCCTTGTTCCACATCAGCATCGAGAGGTCGAGAACGAAGGGCAGCACGTGCTCCGCGTCGTCGAGGGTGCCGGCGGAGAGATGACCCTTGTTGATCTGGTCCTTGAAGTCGAGGCCGTCGATCTGCTCGCTGATGTCGACGAAGAGCCCCTGCTTCACCCAGTTCGGGACGTAGACGATGTCTGCCGCGAACAGGTCGGGGAGTCCGCCTGAGCCGGCCGCCGCGCCCACCTTGGCGACGTAGTCGTCGTTCGGCACGACAGTCAGCTCGACCTGGTTCTCGTGCGAATCGTTGTACGCCTCGACGAGCAGCTTGGCCTGACGCTCCAGCGGGGCGCGAGTCCACAGCGTGAGCGTCGACCCGTCGTCGGCGCCGTCTGCCGTGATCGGCTCTGCCGGCTTGTCGTCGGCCGTCGGCGCACAGGCGGCGAGGCCGCCGGCGAGCATGCCGGCCGCAGCGAGCGCGGCGGCGCCGCGCAGGAGACGACGCTTTCCGGTGGTGTGCATGGGATGTTCTCCTCTGGCTCTTCCTTGAGCGGATGCGGGGGCTTGCACCGCCGAGGGCTTCTCGAAACGCTACGAAAACCCTTTCGTTCATGTATAGCGCTAATCGCTGGAGCGGGTCAATAATGAATCCGATAACCTTTCAGTAACCATGAGGAGAACGCGATGACCGATGGCACGTCCCGTGCGGTGACGCTCAGCGACGTCGCAGAGGCCGCGGGCGTGTCGATCTCGACGGCCTCCAAGGCCCTGAACGACCGCAACGACGTCGCCGCCTCCACGAAAGCGCGGGTGCGTGCGATCGCCGAGCAGCTGTCCTTCACGCCGAACGTCATGGCCCGCGGCCTGCTGGCCGGCAGAACGGGAACAGTCGGCCTGCTCACCAGCGACCTCGAGGGTCGTTTCATGATCCCGATCCTGATGGGCGCTGAGGATGCTTTCGGAGAGGGCAGGGTCAACGTCTTCCTCTGCGACGCGAGGGGCGATGCGATACGCGAGCAGCATCATCTGCGAGAGCTGCTCAGCCGGCGCGTCGACGGGATCATCGTCGTCGGGCGCCAGACCGACCCCCGGCGCTCGCTCGGCCAGAGCCTGCCGGTTCCGGTGGTCTACGCCTATGCGCCGTCCGACGACCCGCGCGATGTGTCACTCACCCCCGACAACGTGGCCGGCGGCCGACTTGCCGTCGAGCATCTCATCGCCTGCGGCCGCACCCGCATCGCGCACATCAGCGGTGACCCGTCGTTCAGTGCAGCCAGGGACCGCCTCGCCGGGGCACAGACCGCCCTGGCGGATGCCGGTCTCGAGATGGTCGGCGAGCCGATGTTCTCTGAGTGGACAGAGCATTGGGGGCGCGATGCGGGGGCGATGCTGCTGCGGCAGCACCCCGAGATCGACGCCATCTTCTGCGGGTCGGATCAGATAGCGCGCGGGGTGCTCGATATCGCCCGCGATCTCGACCGCATCGTGCCCGACGATCTCGCCGTCATCGGCTACGACAACTGGGAGCTGCTGGCCGAGAACTCGCGGCCCGGCCTGACCTCGATCGATGCCAACCTGCAGCAGCTCGGCCGTAGAGCGGCCGAGCTGGTCTTCGCCGCCATCGACGGCAATGAGCGTGCAGCAGGCGAGCAGCCGATGCCCGTTCGACTGGTGATCCGAGGATCGACGATCGCACGCCGTTGAACCCTTGGCGCCCTCGGCCGCCGTGGCGCCGCCGCCACGGCGTTGCAGAACTCATCCGACGAAAGGCTCTCGAACATGCGCATCGCTCTCACCGGCTCGTCCGGCAAGCTCGGCACGGTGGTGACCCGCGAACTCCGCTCGCGCGGGTATGACGTGATCGGCATGGACATCGGCGGCGACCGTGGCCCCGGCTTCGTGCAGGTCGATCTGACCGACTACGGCCAGGTCGTCGACGCCTTCACCGCGGTCGGCGACCGACACGACGGCATCGACGCCGTCGTGCATCTCGGCGCGGTGCCGGCACCCGGGGTCCGCAGCGATGTCGCCACCTTCCACAACAACATGCCTGCGACGTTCAACGTCTTCTGGGCTGCCGTGCGTCTCGGCATCCGGCGCATCGTGTACGCGTCGAGCGAGACGGTGCTCGGGCTGCCGTTCGACGTGCCGCCGCCCTACATCCCCGTCGATGAGAAGTATCCGGCTCGCCCCGAGTCGGTGTACTCACTCGTGAAGACGCTCGAAGAGCAGCTGGCGCGCGAGCTCGTCCGGTGGCATCCGGATGTGTCGATCACCGCCCTGCGATTCTCGAACGTGATGGTGCCGGAGGACTACGCCGAGTTCTCGTCATTCGATGCTGACGCCGCGCTTCGTAAGTGGAACCTGTGGGGCTACATCGACGCTCGCGACGGCGCCCAGGCCGTGCAGCGGGCGCTCGAGGTGGCGAAGCCCGGATTCGACCGGTTCATCATCGCGGCCGCCGACACGGTGATGTCGCGGCCGAACGCCGAACTGATCGCTGAAGTGTTCCCCGGCGTGCCCGTGACCCGCGAAGTCGACGACAACGAGACCCTGCTCTCGATCGATCACGCGCGCGAGGTTCTCGGCTTCGATCCGCAGCACTCGTGGCGGGATCACGTGCAGCCGTAGCGAGCCGGCAGGCGCTCAGAGCAGCAGCCAGTCGAGGTGGCGGTCCACGAACCGCTGCTTCGGGACTGCCGACCGCTCCCGTGCCAGGATGTCGGCATGCCCGCATCGCTCCCCCTCGCCGACGGCACCCGGCTTCCGGCACTCGGCTTCGGCCTCTACAAGGTGCCGATCGAGCAGACCGCGGAAGTGGCTCTCGCCGCGATCGGAGCCGGCTACCGGCTGGTCGACGGCGCGCAGTTCTACCGCAACGAGCGCGAGCTGGGCGAGGCGATCCGCGCGTCGGGCCGGCGCGACGAGCTGCTCGTCGCCTCGAAGTTCTGGGGCGACCCTGTGCAGAGCCGGGCGCAGGCGCTCGCCGACTTCACGCAGTCCGAGCGCGACCTCGGCATCGGGTCGCTCGATCTGTACCTCGTCCACTGGCCGCGCTCGACGCGGGGCGCTTTCGTCGACGTCTGGCGCGGGCTCATCGAGCTGCAGCAGGAGGGGCGCGTGCGCACGATCGGCGTCGCCAACTTCGAGATCGACGACCTGCGTCGCCTCATCGACGACACCGGCGTCGCCCCCGCCCTCAACCAGGTGGAATCGCACCCGTGGCTGCCGCAGCACGAGCTGCGTGCGTTCCACGCAGAACACGGCATCGTCACGCAGGCATGGAGTCCGCTCGGTCGCGGGCGGCTGCTCGACGACCCCACCCTGGCCGGCATCGCGGCGAAGCACTCGGTCTCGGTCGCCCAGGTCATACTGCGCTGGCATCTGCAGCTGGGCGGAGCCGCGGTGGTCAAGTCCGTGCATCCGGACCGCCTGCGTCAGAACCTCGACCTCGACGGCTTCGACCTCGACACCGACGATCTCACCGCCATCGCCGCGCTCAAGACCGGCGAGCGCACCGGCACCCATCCCCGCGACCGCCAGTAGCGCCCCCTCGCCCCCACGCCCCTGCCCCCCCTCGCTGTGACACCACTTCGGGCATGTAACCCACGCTCACACGTGGTTTCTCATGCCCGAAGTGGTGTCTCGCGACCGGCCAGAGCGGGATGCGGTCAGCCTGCGGCTTCCTCCGGACGCTCCTGAACGTCGATCGCCGCGGTGTCCGGCACGTACGCCTCGATGTGACGCTCGTCGACACCGTTGTACGCCGACAGCGGGCGGATCAGCGCGTTCGCGCCCTGCTGCTCGGCGATGTGCGCCGTCCAGCCGACGATGCGCGCCGCGATGAACAGGGGCGTGAAGGTCAGCGTGTCGTAGCCGATCAGGTTGTAGGCCGGACCCGACGGGTAGTCGAGGTTCGGGTAGATGCCCTTGCGCTCGACGAACTCGCTCTCGAGCGTCTCGTACAGCTCGGCGACATCCGGGCGTTCGTAGTGCTCGACGAGCGAGTCGAGCGCCGCCTTCATGGTCGGCACCCGCGAGTCGCCTCGCTTGTAGACGCGGTGGCCGAAGCCCATGATCTTGCGCTTCTCGGCGAGCGCCTTGTCGAGCCACGGTGCGACCCGGTCGGCCGATCCGATCTCGTCGAAGATGTGCATGACCGCCTCGTTGGCACCGCCGTGCAGGGGGCCCTTGAGCGCGCCGATCGCACCGACCACAGCCGAGTACAGGTCGCTCAGGGTCGAGGTGATCACGCGGGCGGTGAAGGTCGACGCGTTGAACGAGTGCTCGGCGTACAGGATCATCGAGCGGTTGAACGCGTCGACGACCGTCTCGTGCGGCTCTTCGCCGAAGGTCAGCCACAGGAAGTTCGCCGCGTAGTCGAGGTCGTCCCTCGACTCGACGAGATCCTGACCGCGGCGGCGGCGCTGGCCGTACGAGACCACCGCAGGCAGCACCGCGAACAGCTGCAGACTGCGCTGCAGGTTCTGCTCCGGCGTGCCGACGGCATCGAGCACGTTGCCCGTGCCTGCGGTCTCGAAGGCGCCGATCACGCTGACCGCCGTGCGCACCTCGTCCATCGGATGCGAGTCGAGCGGGAGAGCGTCGATCGCCGCCTTCACCTCGGGAGTCAGGGCGCGGTGCGCGCGCTCGGTCGCACGGAACTCCGCCAGCTGCTCGGCCGTCGGCAGCTCGCCATGCCAGAGCAGGTAGGCGACGGCCTCGAACGACTGCGTCGCCGCGAGCTCCTGCACCGGATACCCGCGGTACAGCAGGCTGTTCGTCTCGGGGTTGACCTTGCTGATGGCCGTCACGTCGGCGATCACGCCCGCGAGGCCCTTCCTGATCTCGGACTCGCTCATAGCTGCTCCTTGCTCACGGTGAAGGTGAAGACTCCCGAGTCGAAGTGGTTGTACGACTCGTAGTCGATCAGATCATAGAGATCGGCGCGGTGCTGCATCTCGCCGAGCTTCGAGGTCAGGTGACCCTGGTCGTTCAGAGTATCGAGTGCGCGACCGGCCGCACCCATCGCGATGCGCAGCAGCGAGACCGGCCAGATCACGATGTTCACTCCGACGTCGCGCAGCTGGTCGACCGAGAACAGGTCGCTCTTGCCGAACTCGGTCATGTTGGCGAGGATCGGCACGTCTACGGCATCCCTGATCGCGGCGAACTCCTCGAGCGAGCGCATCGCCTCGGGGAATATCGCGTCGGCCCCGGCATCCACCAGGGCCTTGGCGCGGTCCTTCGCGGCCTCGAGGCCGTCGACGGCGGCGATGTCGGTGCGGGCCATGATGAGGAAGTTCTCGTCGCGTCGTGCGTCGACCGCCGCCCGGATGCGCTTGACGGCCGTGTCCTCGTCGACGACCGACTTGCCGTCGAGGTGCCCGCAGCGCTTCGGGTTGATCTGGTCCTCGATGTGCGCCCCGGCGATGCCGGCGTCTTCGAGGGCCTGGATCGTGCGGGCGACGTTCATCGGCTCGCCGAACCCGGTGTCGGCGTCGATGATCGCCGGCAGCTCGGTCATCCGCGCGATCTGCTGGCCGCGCCCGGCGACCTCGGTGAGCGTCGTGAGCCCGATGTCGGGCAGGCCGAGATCGGCCGACAGCACCGCGCCCGAGATGTAGACGCCCTCGAACCCCTTCTGCTCGATGAGGCGGGCGCTGAGCGGGTTGAACGCTCCTGGGAACCGCAGCAGCTCGCCGGTGGCGAGCCGCTCACGGAACGCGCGGCGCTTCTCATGCGCCGGAGTGGTGGAGTACAGCATCAGAACCTCCTTCAGCTCTCGAATCGCTCAACTGGCGGGGAAACCAGCCGGCACCCGGCCAGTTGAGCGATTCGAAGGCGGGTCAGACTTTCAGAACAGGCCCTTCGGGGCATCGGCGGATGCCAGCAGGCGCGGCTTCGCGACGATCGAGAGCTCCTGCACCTCGTCGGCGGTGAGCTCGGGAAGACGCTGCACCAGCGACAGGAAGCGCTCGATCTCGGCCACCTCGAGCACGGGCTCGGCGAGGATGCGGAACTTGCGGATGTAGTTCTCGCGCGTGAAGGGGCGAGCGCCGAGCGGGTGCGCGTCTGCGACGGCGATCTCGTCGACCACCTTCGTGCCGTCGGTCAGGGTGATCTCCACTCGTCCGCCGAACGCCTTCTCGGCGGGGTCGATGGAGTGGTAGCGCCGGGTCCACTCGGCGTCCTCGGCGGTGGTGATCTTGTTCCACAGCTCGACGGTGTCCGCCCGCCCCGCACGCTCGGGGGTGTACGAGTCGACGTGGTGCCAGGTGCCGTCCTGCAGCGCGACCGCCAGGATGTACGGGATCGAGTGATCGAGCGTCTCGCGCGAAGCGGTCGGGTCGTACTTCTGCGGGTCGTTCGCACCCGAGCCGATCACGTTGTGCGTGTGGTGGCTGGTGTGCAGCACGATCGACTCGATGTTCGCGGGGTCGCGCAGGTCGGGCCGCGCGGTGCCGAGACGCCGCGCGAGGTCGATGATCGCCTGCGCCTGGTACTCCGCCGAGTGCTCCTTGGTGTAGGTGTCGAGGATCGCGCGCTTGGGCTCGCCTGCGGCCGGCAGCGGCACCTCGTACGACGCGTCCTTGCCGTCGAGCATCCAGGCGATCACGCCGTCTTCGCCTTCGTAGATCGGAGACGGCGAGGTCTGGCCGCGCATGGCACGGTCGACCGCCTCGACGGCCATCTTGCCGGCGAAGGCCGGGGCGTGCGCCTTCCAGGTCGAGATCTCGCCCTTGCGGCTCTGACGGGTGGCGGTGGTCGTGTGCAGCGCCTGGCCGATGGCCTGGTAGATGGTCTCGGCGTCGAGGCCGAGCAGGGTGCCGATGCCGGCTGCCGCCGACGGGCCGAGGTGCGCGACGTGGTCGATCTTGTGCTTGTGCAGCGAGATCGCCTTCACGAGGTCGACCTGGATCTCGTAGCCGGTGGCGAGGGCGCGCACGAGCGCGCGGCCGTCGGCTCCCGTGTGCTGGGCGACGGCGACGATCGGCGGGATGTTGTCGCCGGGGTGCGAGTACTCGGCGGCGAGGAAGGTGTCGTGGTAGTCGAGTTCGCGCACGGCGACGCCGTTCGCCCACGCCGCCCACTCGGGGCTGGTGCGCTCGTCGAGGGCGCAGCCGAAGACGGTGGCGCCGCTGCCGCCGGTCGACACGGGGTGACTGAACGCCTGTGCGCGCGCGGCGTTGATGGGACCGCGGGTGAGCGATGCGGCAGCCACCGAGGCGTTGTCGATGATGCGGTTGATGATCATGTCGACCACCTCGGGCTCGACCTCGACGGGGTCGACGGCGACCTGCGCGATCTTCCAGGCGAGCTGCTCCTCGCGGGGGAGCTCTTCTTCCGAGCGGTAGACGCGGACGTGGTGGTTGACGGTCATCGTGTTCCTTCCGTGAGGGACTGCAGGATGCTCTCGAGAGCGTTGTGGAGGTGGACGTGGGTGGCGTGGGCGGCCAGGTCCGCATCGCCGGATGCCAGGGCGCGGGCGATCAGCAGATGCTCGCGCGCGGAGGCGGCGAGCCGCTCGGGCTTGTCGCGAGCCATCCGCCGCACGCGCACGAGATGGGTGCGCACGGTCCGGAGGGCCGATGAGAGGTAGTCGTTGCCGACGGCGGCATCGAGCTGGGCGTCGAGGCGGGCGATGAGCCGGTAGTAGGCGTCGCGGCCCTCGGCGCGGGCGAGGTCGACGTGGTCGAACTCGTCGGCCAGAGCGGCGAAGACCCCGGCATCCCCCCGCTGAGCGGCGAGCCGGGCCGAGGTCTCTTCGAGAGCACGGCGGATCTCGAACAGGGCGCGGATGTCGTCGGCGTCCAGACCCGCGACGACGGTCACGCGCGGGGACTGCTGCACGGCGAGCCCGTCGGCGGCGAGGCGTCGCAGCGCCTCGCGCATGGGCGTGCGGCTGACGCCGAGCCTGGTCGCCTGCTCGACCTCGCCGAGCACGGTGCCCGCGGGGAGGGTGCCCGACTGGATCTCTTCGAGCAGCGTCTGATAGGCGCGATCGCTCGCTCTGACGCGGTCGACGACGGTGCTCATACCGTCAGCGTATACACAAAGGCGTTCGAATGCCAGAATCTCTGCTCTTGAATGAACTTACGTATACATAAACCCATGTAGATTTCCTCTTGCACTTCGACTACTCAGTGTTACTATGTACCAGTAGTCAACATCACTGAGTACTGGAATGGAGGGTCGATGTGGGCAAGCAGATGACCGAGATGCTCAAGGGCACACTCGAGGGAATCGTCCTCGCCCTGCTCGCGGGGCACCCCGCATACGGATACGAGATCACCACGCAGCTGCGCGACCGCGGCTTCGTCGAGATCGCAGAGGGCACCGTGTACGCACTGCTCGTGCGCATCGAGCAGAAGGGCCTCGTCGACGTCGAGAAGGTGCCCAGCGAGAAGGGACCACCGCGCAAGGTGTTCACCCTCAACGCGCAGGGCGCGCAGGAGCTCGCGGAGTTCTGGAGCACGTGGACCTTCCTGACAGAGCGGATCGACCAGCTCCGCTCCCCCGGCACCGATACCGACACCGACACCGACAAGACGAACCCCGCCTCTGAAGGAGAGAACTGACATGGCCGCCAAGTGGATCGAAGCGCTCACCGGATCGCTCGAGCAGAAGAAGCAGTACAAGAACGCCAAGGGCCGCATCGACGCGCTGCCCGAACCGCACCGCACCGCCGCCGCGGCCATGCACCGCTACCTGCTGTACTACGGCGGCGTGACCGACGGAGACACCCTGACCCAGATGTTCGTCGACCTCGCAGACCTGTGGGAGCGGGCCGCGATCGACGGCATCCCTGTGGGCGAGATCACGGGAGACGACCCCGTCGACTTCACCGAGACCTTCGCGCAGTCGTACGCCGGCACCCGCTGGATCGACAAGGAGCGCGCCCGCCTCGCAGAGGCGATCGAGACGGCACGCCGAGAAGAAGGGGAACCATCATGACGAACGACACAGCCACCAGCGCGATCCGCGTCCGCGGCATCCGCAAGTCCTACGGCGATCTCGCCGTGCTGCGCGGAGTCGACCTCGACGTCGCACAGGGCAGCATCTTCGCCCTGCTCGGGTCGAACGGCGCCGGCAAGACCACCCTCGTCAGGATCCTGTCGACGCTGCTGCCGACGGATGCCGGCACGGCATCCGTCCTCGGCTCCGACGTGGCCGCCGACGCTCGGCGCGTGCGGGAGACGATCAGCCTCACCGGCCAGTTCGCCGCCGTCGACGAGGTGCTCAGCGGACGCGAGAATCTCGTTCTCGTGGCGAAGCTGCGGCACCTGCCCGACCCTGGCGGGGTGGCGGATGCCCTGCTCACCCGCTTCCGGCTGACGGATGCCGGCAGCAGGCGCGCCGGCACCTACTCCGGCGGCATGCGCCGCCGTCTCGACATCGCGATGAGCCTGGTCGGCGACCCCGAGGTGATCTTCCTCGACGAGCCGACCACGGGCCTCGACCCCGAGGCCCGCATCGAGGTGTGGGACATCGTGAAAGAGCTCGCGGGCTCCGGACGCACCGTCCTGCTCACCACGCAGTACCTCGACGAGGCTGAGCACCTCGCCGACCGCATCGCGATCCTGCACGAGGGCGGCATCATCGCGAACGGCACGCTCGCCGAGCTGAAGGGCCTGCTGCCCGCCGCGAAGGTCGAGTACGTCGAGAAGCAGCCCACTCTCGAGGAGATCTTCCTCGCCGTCACAAGGAGGGACGCAGCATGACCACCCACGCACTGGCGGACACCGCCACTCTCACCGGCCGCTCGCTGCGGCACATCTTCCGCAGCCCCGACACGATCATCACCACGGCCGTCACCCCGATCGCCCTGATGCTGCTGTTCACGTTCGTGTTCGGCGGGGCGCTGCGCCAGAGCATCGGAGACGCCAGCTACGTCGACTACCTGCTTCCTGGCATCCTGCTGATCGCGATCGCATCCGGCATCGCCTACACGGCGTTCCGGCTGTTCACCGATCTGCAGGGCGGCATCTTCGAGCGCTTCCACTCCATGCCGATCGCCCGGTCGAGCGTGCTGTGGGCGCACGTGCTCACGTCGCTCGTCGCGAACGGCGTGACCGTCGCGATCATCTTCGGGGTGGGGTTCGCGATGGGCTTCCGCACCTCGGCGGGCGTGCTCGAGTGGCTGGCGGTGCTGGGCATCCTGGCGCTGTTCACCCTCGCCCTCACCTGGCTCGCGGTGATCGCAGGGCTGACGGCGAAGACGGTCGACGGAGCGAGCGCGTTCTCGTACCCGCTGATCTTCCTGCCGTTCATCAGCTCGGCGTTCGTGCCGACCGAGACGATGCCAGGGCCGGTGCGCTGGTTCGCCGAGAACCAGCCCGTCACGTCGATCGTGAACTCGATCCAGGCCCTGTTCGCCGGACGCCCGGTGGGCTCGGAGATCTGGATCGCGCTGGCCTGGTGCGTCGGCATCCTGGTCGTCGCATACCTGTTCGCGATGCGCGCGTACCGCCGCCGCATCGCCTGACCCCTCCCCCGCCCCGGCCCCCACCCCGGCCCGCCGCCGGCCCCGCCCCTCCCGCCTGGCCCGCCCTTGGTCCGCCGAGACCTGCGCGTACCGCCGAGACCTGCAGTTGTAACCGCAGGTTTCGGCGGTACGCGCAGGTTTCGGCGGGTGCGGAGCGAGGTGCTGAGCGGGGTGCGGAGTCAGGTTCTGGCGCTACGGTGAGACGGCTGCGGGCAGCCTGTCATCCTCGGGGCGCTCCGCCTCGGGATCGTCGAGTTGTGGCCGAGCGGGCTGTGGCCGGGCGGTTTCGTTCTGGTCGGCTTCCGGCTGATCGGCCTCAGGCAGAACCGGATGCTGTGGCACCGCCACCTCGGCCTCGCCGAGCTTGACGATGATGACGCCGGCGAGCACCAGCATCCCGCCGATCGCCTGCACGGGCCCGGGCACCTGCCCGAGCATCAGCCAGCCGAACACCATCGCGGCGACCACCTCGGAGAGCGCGATGAACGACGCGAGCCTCGAGCCGAGGATGCGGGTCGAGGCGATGCCGAGGCCGTAGGCGAGAGCCGTCGCGATGACGCCGACCGCGACCACCGGGACGAACCACGGCACGGTCAGCAGGCGGAACTCCACGTCGGCCGTGGTCCATGAGAAGGGCAGCACGCCGACGACCGCGGCGACCGTCAGGCCGATCGAGCCGATCAGCAGACCGAGGCCGGCGAGGGCGATCGGGGGCAGGCCGGTGTCGCCGCGCCCCGAGAGCACGAAGTAGGTCGCCGCGCCCACCATCGCGCCGAGGGCGAAGAGGATGCCCCCGACGTTCACGTCGCCGCCGGTCAGCACGTCGAGCATGAGCACCAGTCCGGCGAACGCGATCACAGCACCGATGATGCTGCGCCGGCTCGGGCGCTCGCCGCGCCGAACCCAGAGCCAGAGGATCACCGCGATCGGTGCGGTGTACTCGATGAGCAGGGCGATGCCGACATCCATCACGGCGACCGCCTGGAAGTAGCAGAGCTGAGCGGTCGTGACGGCCAGCAGGCCGTACATCACGATCATTCCGGCGTTCTTGCGGACCATGGCCCAGCGGCCGCGCAACGCGACCAGGGTGGGCACCAGCAGCACGATCGCCGCGACCCACATCCGCACGGTGACTGCGGCGCCGGGGGTCCAGCCGGCGTCGATCAGACCGCGCGCGAAGACGCCGGAGGTGCCGAACGACAGCGCAGCGCCGAGCGCGAAGAGCAGACCGATGTTGACCCCGCGGCGCGTGGCCGGCAGGCGGATGTCATCGACAACGGTGCTCATGAGATGTGACACTATCCGCGTGCAATGTAAGGTGTCAACATGATTTTCACCGATGACACCGAGGGCGCTCTGCGATCGGCCGTCTGGCTGGTGAACTCCGCCGAGGAACCCGACACCCTGACGACCATCGCCGACGAGCGCGCGTTCCTCTCGCTCTTCCCGTACACGGGCCGAATCGACCGCGATGCCGCCGAGGTCGCGGCTCTGCGCGAGCTGCGCGGACGCCTGCGGACGATGCTGCTCGCCCCTCGCGACCAGATGGTCGCCGAGGTGAACTCGGCCCTCGCCGAGAGCACTCTCGCGCCCCAGCTGCGACGCCACGACGGCATCGACTGGCACCTGCACGCGGTCGGCGACGACCATCCACTCGCCGAACGCATCCTGATCGAGACCGCCATGGCGATGATCGATGTCATCCGCGCAGACGAGGGCAGCCGCATCGCGGTGTGCGACGACGCGGACTGCGAGGCCATCGCGCTCGACCTCTCGCGAAACCGCTCGAAGCGCTACTGCTCGACCACCTGCGCGAACCGCAATGCGGTCGCCGCGTACCGCGCACGACGCGCGCGCGACTGACCCCACCGCACCATCGCCCTCGCCCTCGCGAGGCCCCCATTCAGGTCGCAGTCCGTCGCGGGGGGGGAACGCCGAATAGCGGGACCCATCCCGACTTCGGCGCGCAGGCGGCCCGAGACAGCGGGACGAATCGCGACGTGAACGGCGGTGGCCGGATCTCCCCGCTCCCATAGACCAGCCCCGAGCACTTCACAAACGATTATCGATTAGTGTAATCTCCTGAGCAGCACCCCTCCCGAAAGGATCAATGATGATCAAGGCTCGACTTCTTCCCGCGATCGGCATCACCGCCGTCGCTGCACTCGCCCTGGCCGGCTGCAGCGGCAGCGCCGATGCCGGCGAGGGCGGTGACTCGAACGAGAAGGTCACCCTGCGGATGCTCGTGAACGTCACGCCCAACCTCACCGAGGAGTTCTGGAACGACCTCGTCGCCCCGTTCGAGAAGGCGAACGAGAACATCGACGTCGTCATCCAGGACCCGGGCGCCGAAGGCGTCGCGGCCGCGGTGCCCCGCCTGCTGGCATCCGGCGATGCACCCGACATCGTGCAGTCGCTCGCCCCGAACGGCAAGCTCGCCCCCGAGCTCGTCGACCTCTCGCAGTACGAATGGGCCAAGAACGGTCCGCTCGCCGAGCAGTACTCGATGGACGGCAAGTACCTCATGGCCGGCATCGGCGTGCAGCTGCAGAGCCTCTTCTTCTACAACAAGACCGCCTTCGAAGAAGCCGGCATCGCCGAGCTCCCCGAGACCGTCGACGATCTGACCGCCGCGCTCGGCAAGCTCAAGGACGCCGGCTGGACGCCGATCCAGGAGGGCGGCGACTGGATGTCGAGCCATACCCTGCAGTCGCTCGCCCTGCCCTCGGTGATCGCAGAGAACCCCAAGTGGTACCAGGAGATGTCGGCCGGCGAGGTCACCTTCAGCGAGACGTACGGCCCCGCGGTCGAGGTCTTCTCGGACTGGGTGAAGCAGGGCTACGTGCCGAAGGAGGCGCTGGGCATCAAGTACCCGGATGCCGAGCAGTCATTCCTCTCCGGCAAGACCGCGATCTACTCGATGGGCAGCTGGTTCGCCGGCTCGCAGGCGAAGTCAGCCGACTCGGCCGAGATCGGGGTGTTCCGCGCGCCCGCGATGGATGCCGGTGAGCAGCCGGCCATGGGCGCCAACATCGCCAGCCCGTACTCGATCCTCAAGGCGAGCGAGCACCAGGAGGCGGCCGCGAAGCTGATCGAGTACCTCACGACCGACAAGACGGCCGTGGCCGATCAGCTCGAGGTCGACGGCAACTTCCGCGACGGCTACGAGTACGAGATGACCGACCTCGGCAAGGAACTGCTGCAGATCGTCGCCGACACCCCGGCTGAGGCGTACACCCCCACCGGGGGCGGCTACGGCGAGCGCACCCTGCCTGACGGCTACGCCAACGAGATCAACACCCAGACGCAGGCGCTGATGGGCGGCACCCCGGCCGCCGACGTCGTCGAGGCGATGGATGCCTGGTTCGCTGCGAACGCGGGCTGATCTGCCCTCCGTGTCCCGGGGCGCCCGCCGCCCCGGGACGCGCACGCCCCACCCCGGACAGGAGCATCGACGGATGAGCTCGACGATCGCCCCGCAGCGTCGCAGCGGCATTCAGCGCTGGCGGCGCCGCATCCCCGGCCTGATCATGGCCGCTCCCGCCGTCGCGGTGTTCGTCGCGATGTTCGTCATCCCGATGATCCTGGCCGGAGTGCTGAGCTTCACCGACTGGACCGGGTACAGCCTCAACTTCGATTTCGTCGGCTGGGACAACTACGCCAAGGCCTTCCGCAATCCGCGCTCGATCTCGGCCGCCGTCTTCACCGGTGTCATCGCTGTGGCGGGCACGCTGTTCTGCAACCTGGTCGGTCTGGCGATCGCCGCGCTGATCTCGGGGCCGGGACGCTCCAACACCATCCTGCGGACGATCTTCTTCTACCCGTACGTGATCAGCTCGCTGATCATCGGCTTCATCTGGTCGGCGATGCTCGCCCCGACCGGCGCGGTGAACGGGATGCTCGCCTCCTTCGGCCTTCCGGCCATGCCGTTCCTCACCGACCCGACCTTCGCGAAGGCGAGCGTGATCTTCACCATCGTGTGGTCGCATTTCGGCTTCAACATGATCCTCTTCCTCGCCGGCATCAAGTCGGTGCCCGCCGAGTACTACGAGGCCGCGACCGTCGACGGCGCGTCGCGCTGGCAGCAGTTCCGCTCGATCACCGTCCCCCTGATCGCGCCGGTCTTCACCGTGAACATCGTGCTGACCCTGGTCGGGCTGCTCAAGGCGTACGACGTCGTGCTGTCTCTGACCGACGGCGGGCCCGCGGGCTCCACGCAGACGATCGTCTACCAGATCCTCAAGGACTCGTTCGCGAACTCGGCGCTGGGCTTCGGCGCCGCGCAGTCGATCGTGCTCCTCATCGTGACGGCCGTGATCGGCCTCGGCGTGACGCTGGTGCGCCGTCGTGCAGAGCAGAAGGCGGTCGACTGATGATCCGGCAGACTCGCAACCGCCCATCGGCGCTGGTCGCCGGCGTCCGCTGGCTCGTGCTCGGAGTCGTGGCGATCACGATGCTGATCCCGATGTACACGATGGTGATCAACGCCTTCAAGCCGCAGAAGGACATCATCGAGACTCCTCTGCTGATCACCCCGCAGAGCTTCACCCTCGACTTCCTGTGGGCGGCGATCACGAGCAGCAAGTTCAACGTGATCGCCGCATACGGCATCACGCTGCTGTTCGTGGTGCTCGTCAACATCTTCTGCATCCTGCTCTCGGCGCCCGTCGCCTACGTGATCGCACGCGGCCGTTCGAAGTGGCACCTCGGTCTGCTGCTGCTGTTCGTGTCGGGACTGTTCATCCCCGGGCAGGTCACGCTGATCCCGGTGGTCTTCGTGCTGCGGATGCTGGGACTGATCAACACGATCCCCGGTTTCATCCTGTTCGAGACGGCGGCGACGCTGCCGGTCACGATCTTCCTGTTCAGCGCGTACCTGCGCAGTGTGCCCCGCGACATCGACGAGGCGGCGGCGCTCGACGGAGCAGGACCCGTGCGCGCGTTCTGGTCGTGCATCTTCCCGATCATGAAGCCGGTGGTGGCGACCATCGTCGTGCTCAACTCGATCGGCGTGTGGAACGACTTCGTCAGCCCGCAGATCATCCTCGGGCCGAGTTCCGGCATCTACACGGTGACCACCGGCGTGTACGCCGCGGTCGGTCAGTTCTCGACCGACTACACCCAGGTGTTCCCCACCCTGCTGCTCGCCGTGCTGCCCGCCATGGTGTTCTTCATCGTCATGCAGCGGCATATCATCGGCGGCCTCGTGGCCGGTGCGACGAAGGGATGACCGTGACCGCCCTCTCCGCTCCCCTGCGCTCGATCCCCGCCTGGGCCGTGCTGCAGCGTCGCCTCTTCGACGAGGTCGAGCAGGCCAGACGCGTGTTCCGCGACCGCTACACCACCGCTGACGGACGACTGCGCGGGGTGGCCGAGTTCGAGGACCGTGACGGGGTCGACGACCTGTACGAGCCGTTCTTCAACTGGCCGGCGTTCTACCTGCTGGGCGGGCCGGATGAGGTCCTCGCCGACAGCAAGCGCGTCTGGGAGGGCGTGACGGCTCAGCTGACCGAGGCAGGCATGCTGACCGACGAGTACGACAACGGCTACGACTGGTTCCATCAGGGCGAGTCGCTGCTGTTCTTCGCCGGCATCTGCGCCGCCGATCCGGCGGATGCCCGGTACGCGGCGCGCGCACGGCGCTTCGCGCGCCTGTTCATCGACCCCGCGCACGGCAACTACGACGCCGAGCACAACATCCTCCGCGCTCCGCACAACGGTGCTTTGGGAGCCCGCCCCGGCCTCGACGACACCGTCGTGCCCTACTCGGCCGATCGTGCCGAGATGCGCCCCTACGGGCTGCCGATCCACGGGCTCGACGGCATCCGCACATGGGACGACCTCGCCGATCCCGACAAGGCGCGGCGGATGTCGGAGGAGATGCATCGCCGCGCGCAGGGCGACATCGCCGTGAATCTCGCAGCGACGTCGCTCGCCGCGAATGCCTGGCTGTACGACGGCGACGACACCGCTGCCACGTGGATCCGCCGCTATGTCGACGGCTGGCGCGAGCGCGCAGGCGACGGCATCATGCCCGACAGCGTCGGACCGGACGGCGTCGCCGGGTCGATGCAGGAGGGCCGCTGGTGGGGCGGCCACTACGGCTGGACCTGGCCGCATGGCTTCCACTCGGTGGGGATGAGCGCGCTCATCGGAGCGCTCAACCACGCCCTGATCTCGCGCGACGATGCGGCTCTCGATCTCGTGCGCACCATGCTCGACGCTCTGCTCGCGGAGGCGCGCACCGCTTCGGTGGCCGAGAGCTCGTACAGCCTCCGCGGCGGGTGGACCGCGCGCTTCGGCACCGGTGCGCAGGAACCGGGGATGCTGGTGCCGTACCGCCACGGGGCGGACGGCTGGTTCGACTTCGGCCCGCTCCAGCTCGACGTGCCGATGTGGCTCTGGTGGTGGTCGCGGTCGGACTCCGACCGCGAGCGTCTCGAACGCGCGATCGCGGGCATCCCGGCATCCGCCGACCGCATCGCCCCCTTCCGCGACAAGACCGAGGCGGGGCACGAGGCGGGCTGGTTCGACTTCCTCTCCGGCCGTCTGCCTGATTACCCGGAGCGCGCCCTCGAGATGGCGCTGGGCCAGGTCGCCAGACGCACCGCGATGATGCTCGGCGATGCGCACGATCCGGATGCCACCCACCTGCACTTCTGGCAGCGCGTGAACCCGGTCGTCACCGAGGTGCTGACACAGCTCGTCGGCGGAGCGCCTCAGGTGCTGTACAACGGAGGGCTCGGGCACACGGCGCTGCGGTACGAGGACGTCGACCGCGCACGCACCGGGCTCCCCGACGACGTGGCGGCGCTCGTGCACCGTCTCGACGCCGACGGCATCGGCGTGCGCCTGGTGAACACCTCGGTGGTGCACACCCGCACCGTGCGACTGCGCGGCGGGCGCTTCGGCCTCGACCGCATCGTCCGGGCCACCGCCGCGGTGGAGGACTCCTCGGGCCACCCCGGAGCATCAGGCACATACGCCTCGCCGATCGGGGACGTCACGCGCACCACCGTCGACTGCGAAGACGATCTGGTCGTGGTGCTGCCTCCCGCGCACGGCACAGACCTCGACCTCACCATCGCGCGGGCGACCGGCTCGCCCCGCCACCTCACCCCCGAAGGACAGTCATGAGCGACGACCTGATCCGGCCCGATTTCCCCCTGCCCGTGCGCGGATCGGAGTACAGCCGCACCGACGAGGCCGTGATCGACGAGTTCGCCTCGATCTCCTCGGCGACGGCCTGCGCCAAGCTGCATCAGCTGGGCATCCGCCGCTCCTTCGTCGAGGGGCCGCGACCGCTCACCACCGGCACGCGCGTGGTGGGCTCGGCTCTGACCCTGCAGTTCATGCCGCAGCGCGAGGACCTCGCGCTGCCGCAGGACCCGACTGCCGGCGTCGAGCAGGAGTACGCCGAGCGTCACACCGCGCTCTGGCATGTGCTCGAGGCCGTTCAGCCCGGCGATGTGCTGGTCGTGCAGGCCTATGGCAGCCGATTCTCGGGCTGCCTGGGTGACATCCTGGTGCGCTACTTCATGCGCAAGGGCGGCGCGGGGATCGTCGTCGACGGGCGGATCCGCGACGCGGCCCGCATCCGCGAGCTCGGAATCCCCGTCTGGTGCACGGGCGAGACGCCGCACTATGCGTCCCAGTCGGAGCTCGCTCCGTGGGCGTACGACGTGCCCGTCGCCGTGGGCGGAGCCCTGTGCATGCCAGGCGACCTCATCGTCGCCGACGACGACGGCCCGGTGGTGGTGCCGCAGGCCATGGCACCGCAGGTCGTCGCCTCGGCGCGAGATCATGAGGAATGGGAGGTCTTCAGCCGCAAGCGCCTCGACGAGGGCGCGCGCCTGAGCGACTATTACCCCCTGACCCCCGACAGCCGTGAGGAGTACGAGGCATGGCGTTCGCTGCAGAGCTCCGCCCGCTGACACCCGTCGCCGGCGCGCACGACGACCTCGGTCTCGGGTGCGCGCCGATCGGCAATCTGTTCACCCCGGTGTCGGACGCGGCTGCGGTGGCGACCATCGAGACGGCGCTGTCTCTGGGCGTGCGGTTCTTCGACACCGCGCCCCTCTACGGCGACGGCGAGAGCGAGCGCAAGCTGGGCCTCGCCCTGCGGGGCGTTCCGCGCGACGAGGTGGTGCTCGCCACGAAGGTCGGCCGCCGGCTCCTGGATGCCGACGGCTCGCCCGTCGCGGTCGGCGCCACCGGCGCGTCGTCGGTGGCCGATCTCAGCCGTGATGGGGTGTGGCGCAGCCTCGAGGGGTCGCTGGCGCGCCTGGGCACCGACCGCGTCGACGTGCTCCATCTGCATGACCCGCTGGATGTCGAGGCGGGACTCTCGGGGGCGATGACAGCGTTGACAGAGCTGCGCACCCAGGGGGTGGTGCGGGCGATCAGCGTCGGGCTCGGACGCCTGGACCCTCTCGAGCGCTTCGTCGCCGCGGCACCCCTCGACGTGGTGATGGAGGCCGGGCGGCTGACGCTTCTCGACCGATCGGCGGAAGAGCGCCTGATGCCCCTGGCCGCCGCCCGCGGCATCGGGGTGATCGCCGCCGGGGTGTTCAACTCGGGCATCCTGGCCGATCCTGACACGGCGCCGTTCTTCGAGTACCGTCCGGCGGACGCCGACCAGATCGAGCGGGCGCTCCGGCTTCAGGCGCTGTGCCGCGAGCACGGCGTCGCGCTGGCCGACGCTGCCCTGCAGTTCCCCCTGCGCCGCGGCGCCGATGCCGTCGTGATCGGCGCCCGCACGCCGGCCGAGGTCGACGGGTTCGTCGCAGGGCGAGGGGTCGAGATCCCGTCGGCGCTGTGGGACGCGCTCGCGCGCGAGTGACCGTGCGGATCGTCGACGCGCACGTGCACGTGTGGGACGCCACCGCGTTTCCGATCCCCTGGCTGCGCGACGGGATGGGACTGCCCGCCGTGGCATCGCCTGCCGACTACCGGGCCGCGGCCGAGACCTGCGGAATCGTCTCGGCGGTCGCGGTGCAGGTCGCCGACTCCGTCGCGGAGGCGCGCTGGCTCTCCGCCGTCACCGACGCGGATGTCGTGCTCTCGGGCGCCGTGCTGCAGTACGAACCTGCGCCGGGGCGGGCCTTCGGGGCGACGGCGGACGGCGGTGCGCGCTTCGCGGGCATCCGCGCGGCCGTGCCGCAACGCGCCGACGACCTCTCCGACGTGCCGGGACTCGACGACCTCGCCGCCGCGCTCGGCGCATCCGGACGGGTGCTCGAGCTGCTGATCCGACCCGAGCAGCTCGGCGGCGCCGCGGCTCTGGCTGAGCGGCATCCCTCCACACCTGTGGTGATCTGTCATCTCGGACTCGGCTTCGCTGACGCGACCGACGAATGGGTCGCCGGTCTCGGCGCTCTCGCCGCGCAGCCCAACGCGCACGCGAAGTTCTCTGGACTGGTCTCGCCGAGCCGCACCGACGCCCATCTCTCGCACCTCGCCGATATCGCCCTCGCCGCGTTCGGCCCCGAGAGGCTGATGTTCGGGAGCGACTGGCCGCTCTCGGCTCGCGTCGCGGACTATCCGCGGCTGCTCACGAGAGTGCGCCGGGCGGTTCCGGATGCCGCAGGTGCGGCCTTCTGGCACGGCACCGCCGACCGGCTGTACGGTCTGCGCGCCTGACGGGCACCGGCCGCGAGACGCGGTGTGTCAGTCGAGCAGCGTTCCCGCAGCGTGCGCACGGAACAGATCGGCCGCGGCGTCGGGCGCATCGCCCTCGAGCACGTCGAGCAGACCGCGGTGCCAGTCGGCGACCTCGTGCCAGTCACCGGTGAAGGTCGGGTCGCCGAGGACGTGCATGGAGCGCAGGCTCGGCTCGAGCAGGTCCCACATCCTGGGGAGGTACGCGTTGCCGCTCGCCTCGATCACCGCGCGGTGGAAAGCGAAATCGAGCTCTCGGAAACGCGCGAGGTCACTGTTCTCGGCCGCGGTGTGCATTCCCTCGATGAACTGCTCGAGAGCGCCGCGCCGCTCGGCATCCAGCCGGCCGCAGGTCAGCCGGCCCGCGAGCGCCTCCAGCTCGACCCTGGCGACCTTCGCCTGCGCCGCCTCCTCGGCCGAGTGGCTGGCGACGAAGTTGCCCTGATGGCGCACGTGCGACACGAGTCCTTCGTGCGCCAGACGCTTGAGGGCGTCGCGCACCGGCGCCTGACTCACCTCGAGCTGGCGGGCGAGCTGCGACTCGACCAGCTGCTCCCCCGGCGCCAGCCTGGAGTCCTTGATCATCGCCTTGATCATGGCGTAGATCTGATCGGACAGCAGTCCGCGCTGCAGGCCCGCGGCGCCCATCACATCGGTCATGGTGCTCATTCTACTTCCATTATCGACTATCGCTAATGGCCAGCGCGCGGTATGCCTCGCGCCAGGCCCCAGCGATCGCGCGCGACCCCGCCGGCAGCGGATGCACGCCGTCAGGCGCGAACTCCGCGGCGTCCCGGCCCCGCGCCGCCTCCGTCAGCACGTCGTGCAGCGGCACCAGCTGAGCGCTGAACTCGGTCGCGACGCGGGCGACCGCCGCACGTTTCTCGTCCAGCTCCGGGAGCCACGCGCGCTGCTCGTCGCTCACGGGCAGCAGGTACGGCTCCATGAGGATGAGCTGCGGCGAGCAGGCCTGGATCGCTGAGGCGAGAAGGCCCCGCATCGTCGACTCGAACTCCTCCGTCGGGGTGGGGTCGTCGCTGTCGAAGCGACGCCAGACCTCGTTCACGCCGATGTAGACCGTCAGCACGTCCGGCGCCGCAGGCAGCAGCTCCGAGTCCCACCGGGCGGCGAGATCCGCCGCCCGGTTGCCGGCGATGCCGAGGTTGATCACCTCGGCACCGCCGTCCGTCAGCTCGGACGCGAGCATCGAGACGTAGCCGTCGCCGAGCGAGCTCGGGTCGGTTCTGTCACGTCCGGCATCCGTGATCGAATCGCCGATGAAGATCAGCCGCATCGCTCCACTTCCAGATCCTTCTTGTTGTCCTTCGGCCGCACCGAGATCGGCAGGGTCACCGTCGCACCCTCGTGCGTCACGGTGAGCGTCTGCTTCGGCGCCACCTTCCGGCTGTCGAATCCGCTCACCATATCGGCCGTCACCTGCTTCTGCGTCACCCGGTCATCGCTCCACGCGACATCGAGCAGCATGCCCGAGACATCGAGTTCTTCACCGCGCAGGTAGCGCGTCTTCGGAGTGGCGTCCTTCGACCAGCAGATCGACACCACCTCGGCATCCGACGGCGCCGGACGAACCGCGAACGTGTTGGCCTTGCCGTAGTGATACAGGTTGAAGAAGCCGTCCGCCCCGATCTTCAGGTTCTCGCGGGCATCCAGCATGTTCCACACGGTCTTGCCGTCCACCCGCAGCACGACGCGGCTCGCGTCGCCCTCCTCGATCGCGCCGACCTCGATGAGGTGGGTGCTCTCCGGCTCGATGACCGTGTTCGGGATGATGTCGAGCATCGTCTGACCGGGCGACCAGCTCTGGAACTCGATCGTGTCCTCCTTGATGACGAAGACGTACCCGGTGTTCGAGTTCTGCCAGGCCGGAAGACCGGTCTGGTCGGAGCGCACCTGGAAGCCGTACCAGCCGACGTCGAACTTCCCGAAGTCCGCCTCGACCTGAAGCAGCGTCGAGCCGAACCGCTCGGCCTTGTAGCCGTACACGCCCTGCTCCGTCAGCGTCACGCCGTTCTCATCGACGGTGATCCCCTTCGCGACGCTCCAGTCGGCGGCATCCGTCAGCTGCTCGTCCAGCCGCTGAGTCGGATACTCGGCATCCGTGACCGTCACCGCGACCTGAGCGGTCAGCGACGGGTCGGCGACGGATGCCGCGGTGATCGTCGTGGTCCCCGCGCTCACGCCGGCGATGCGGCCGTCGGCGACGGTCGCGATCGCGGGATCGGCGCTGGTCCAGCTGACGCGCGTGTCACTGGCGTCCTCCGGAGCGGTGGTCGCCTTCACGGTGCGGCGCTCGCCGGTGCGGAGGTCGAGCTTCTCGGCGTCGAGCACCACGCCCGCCACCGGCACATCCGACAGCGAGAAGCCGATGTTGTCGATGTCGAGGCTCGTGAAGCCCTCGACGTAGAACCCGACGCGACCGGGGGCCGCGGGTGCGGGGTCCTTGCCCTCGAGCGACACCTTCCCGTTGGTGACGATGCGAATCGTCCCGTCCTGCACGGCGATGCGCACGTGCGAGGTGCGGCCGTTCGGCAGACCGTCGCCGGCGGGCAGCACCTTCTCGGCGACGATCTGCCAGCCGCTGTCGAAGATCGTCCAGGTCGGTCCGGCCTCGGCGTTGCGATAGCGGATGTAGCCCCCGCGGTTCTGGTGGCGGTTGTAGATCAGCAGGTCGGACTTCGCCGTCTCACCCGCGGGCGGGGTCACGTCGAAGTCGAGCACGAACTCGCTGAAGTCCCTCGGCAGCAGGGAGTTCGCGCCGTTGACGATGCGGTAGACCTTGTTGCCGTTCGCGTCCGTCTGGATGCTGCGGTTCGGGTCGGTCGGCCAGCCGTTCGCCCCCGATTCGAAGTCGGTGAAGTGCAGCACGCCGTCACCCTCCGAGACGATCACCTCGATGGTCGCCTTCTTGGCGGAGTCCGACTTCGCCGTCGCCGTGATCGTCGTCGTGCCAGGACCCACTCCGAGCACGATGCCCTTGTCGTTCACGGTCACGACGGCTGTGTCAGCCGAGGCGTAGGTGAACTCGGCGCCCGACGCGTTCCACGGCAGCGGAACTGCACGCACACGCACCTCGTCACCGGCGTCGAGCAGAAGCCGCTCGCTGTCGAAGGCCACCGCCTCGAGCCCGATGCTCTCCGGCGACTGCGACTGGCCGATGTGGCCCTGCAGCCCGATCTCATCGAAGGCGATGGCCTCGAAGCCGGGGATCTTCGTGAAGACCTCGGAGTCGGCCTTCAGCGTGTAGTCGCCGTTCGCCGCGTCGACGAAGCCGGGGTCGGCGGAGGCGACCATGTTGACGCCGTAGTTGAGCAGGTTCTTGCCGTCTTTCGCACCCTGATCGTTGATGCCGGCGATCGGCTTGCGGTTCGGATTCCAGACGACGTTCTTCGCGAACGTGCTGTTGTTCGGGTAGTAGTGGTCGTCCTCGAAGAAGTGCCCGAGCTCGGGGTACTTCTCGAGGTACGGGGTGCCGACGAAGTCGTTGTTCTCCTCGAACACGCGCTTCCACTCCGGCATGTACGACCGGTCGACGACGTTGCCCTCCTGGTCGCCCATCCACTGCTCGTAGTTGTCGTAGGGCGCGAAGGCGTCGACGAAGACGTTGTTCGTCGCGGTGATGTAGTCGGCGGACCCGCTCTTGATCGCCGCATTGCCCATATTGACGAACACGTTCTTCTCGATCGTGAGGTCCCAGGTGAAGTTGTCGGCGTAGATGCCCTCGACACCTGCCATGCCGACACCGATGTCGTGGAAGTAGTTCTCCCGGAACACATGGCCGCGCTGCTGAGGGGTCATGCCCGAGTTCATGTAGATCGCGCCGAGGTCGTTGAACATCTTGCAGACGTCGTACACCTCGTTGCGCTCGAACAGGTGGTCGTTGCCGTGCACGATGATGCCGGGGTGCGGCGCGTCGTGGATCCTGTTGTTCTTGGCGACGTTGCCGACTCCGTCGAACATCACGCCGGGGTTGTAGGCCTTGTGGTAGTAGGCGAAGTCGGCGATCTCCGAGTTCTGCACGCGGTTGCGCCCTGGCGCGAGGGTCTTCTTGTCGCCGCCCTGCAGCACGACGCCGACACCGCCGACGTGAGTGATCCGCGAGTCGGTGACCGCGTGGTCGCGCCCGCCCCTGTTGATGGGGATGCCGTCGTACGTGTACCTGCCCGGCGAGTTGATCAGCACACCGCCGTCGGTGAAGTTGCGGATGTCGGCGTGCGAGATGGTGACGTTCGACCCGCCGAGGATGACGGCCGCCGTCGCCCTGCCGTACTCCATGACGATGTCGTCGAAGGTGATGTGCGAGGCGTCCTCTGCGCGGATCATCGGCTCGTCGAGCGTGGTGACCGTCACGTCGCCGCGGCCCTGCGTGAACGCGGCGTTCGGGATGAGGTAGAGCTTGCCGGCGTCGCGGTCGATGTAGTACTCACCGGGAGCGTCGAGCTCTTCGAGAAGGTTCTGCGCGAAGTGGAAGTCGGGGAACCAGCTCTTCATGATGCCCGACATCTCGCCGTAGCGCAGCGTGATGGTCTTGGCGGCCGTGTCGATCTTCTCGATCTTGTTGTACGACCACTCCCAGCTGTAGCCGAAGATGCCGTCGAGCCAGATGTCCTTCGCCGCGGTCCAGTGCTTCGGGCGGTCGTAGGTGTAGGCGAACGTGCCGCCGCGCTCCTGCAGGTCGGCGTCGCTGCGGGTGGGACCGGGGTCGATGATGTCGCCCATCTGCACGGTGGGCGTCGCCGCGTCGGCGTTGGGCCAGCGGGCGAGAGTCATCCCCTGCCCTTCGATGAACAGCTCCATCGGCGGGGTCTCGCTGACGTCGTTCGCCTTCCAGTAGCCATGCCTGCTCAACTGGCCGTAATCGGTGAGCCCCACGGCCTCGAGGTCGATCTCGAGCACGTCGTCCCGCGCGCTCTCTTCGACGATGCGGTCGGTGACCGCGGCATCGGCGACCTTCGTGAACCGGTCGCGCGGCAGGTCGCGTCCTCCCGTCAGCGTCGCCGTCTCGCCGGGGTACGAGCGGTACTCGATGGGTGCGTGGGCGGTGCCCGAGTCCTCTGCGCCGAGCAGGAACGATGAGCTGCGCTGGTACTCGCCCTCACGAAGGAGGACGGTCATCCCGTCGGGCAGACCGGTGTCGCCTTTGAGCTCGCGGATGCGGTTGCGCGCTCCTTCGAGTGTGGCCAGAGGTGCATCGATGGACCCCGCTGCGCTGTCGTCACCTCCCGGCGCCACATACAGTGTCGGTCCGTCGGCGGCCGACGCGGGCGCGACCGCGAAGGCCGAGCCGATCATCGCCGCGATCGCAGCTGCTGCCAGTGCACGCTTCATTGCGTCTCCGATTGCTCTCTGGGGAGTCGGCCGAGGGGACGACCTTTCGGGAAGCCTAGCTAATCGATAATCGCTAATCAAGGATCGATCTAGGGCTGGGATGCCGGCCCCTTTTCACATTTCTTACCGCCTTCTCTCAGGACTTCTCGTTACTTGATCGTGACTGATCGCAGTTGACCCCAGCACGATTGTTCGGAAACACTGGTGTTTCCGCGATACCCGTACTCATCGCTGAGAATCCCGAAGGCCAAGGATGTCCATTTCATGACACAAGTACTCAGTTCTTCACAGAAAGCGACGAGTCATCGCCCCCGACGACTCTCGGATGGGATGTTCGCCCTCCTGCTGACCGCACCGGGGCTCGCGCTCCTGGCCGCTGTCGTCGTCTACCCACTGGTCACCGCACTCATCACGGCGTTCTACAAGCAGAGCCTGGTGGAGCCCGGCCGGGAGTTCGTCGGGTTCGACAACATCGTCGACGTGCTCAGCGGCGACTTCTTCACTCTGCTCAGCCAGACCATCGTCTTCACGCTCGGCACGACCATCGCCCCCTTCGTGATCGGCTTCGGCCTCGCGCTGGCGCTGAACACGAAGATCCGTGGCGCCAAGGTGCTGCGCGGTCTCATGCTCGTGCCGTGGCTCATCCCCGGAGTCGTCGTCTCGTTCCTCTGGATGTGGATCTTCAACGCCAACTACGGCGTCATGAACGCGCTGCTCGAGTCGGTCGGCCTCATCGACGCCCCGCAGGCATGGCTGGCGGATCCGACCACGGCCATGGTCGCGGTGATCGTCGCGAAGACCTGGCAGTCGTTCCCGTGGATGATGGTCATGCTGCTGGCCGGTCTGCAGACGGTTCCGCCCGAGCTGCACGAGGCGGCCGAGATCGACGGCGCCGGAACCGTCCGCCGCTTCTTCTCGATCACCGTTCCCCAGATGAGCGGCATCATCGGCCTCGTCCTGCTGCTCGAGTTCATCTGGAACTTCCAGCACTTCGACATCATCTACGTGCTCACCGGCGGCGGCCCCGCCGGCTCGACAGAGACATTCGCGACCGCGGTGTACGAGACCGCTTTCGACGGCTTCGACCTCGGTAAGGCCGGTGCCCTCGGTCTGCTGTGGATGGTGCTGCTGATGGGCCTCGTCGTCGTCTACGTCCGCTTTTCCGAGAAGGGGGAGAAGCGATGACCGCGCTGCTCACCGAACCGACCGCCGTGGCATCCGCCCAGCCCGCTCAGCCGCCGCGCAAGCGCCGGGTGCGCGCCGATCATCGGGCCGTGACCGTCAGCGCCTGGGTCGCCGTCGTCGTCTTCGGCGGCTTCGCGCTGCTCCCGGTGTACTGGCTGCTCTCGACATCGCTGACGCCGCGCACCGAGGTCTTCTCATACCCGCCGCGCCTGTTCCCCTCCGAGATCAGCTTCGACGCGTACCTCGCGCTCGCGAACAACCCCGCGCTGTTCGGCTACCTCCGCAACAGCATCATCGTCTCGGTGATCACCGCGGTGCTGTCGGTCATCGTCTCGGCGTACATGGGGTACGCGTTCTCGAAGTTCCGCTACCGCGGTCGGCGCAGCCTGATGTACTTCGTGCTCGCCTCGCAGATGTTCCCCCAGGCGCTGCTGCTGATCACGCTCTACAGCGTCTTCGCCGCGTACGGGCTGCTCAACAGCTACGCCGCGCTTGTGCTGTCGTTCACGACGTTCACCCTGCCGCTGTGCGTGTGGATGCTGAAGGGCTTCTTCGACACGATCCCCGACGAGCTCATCGAGGCGGCGCTGGTCGATGGAGCGTCGCGCATGCGCATCATCCACTCCATCGTGCTGCCCCTGGCTGCACCCGGTCTGATCGCCGCCGGCCTGTTCGCGTTCGTGCGCGGCTGGAACGACTTCATCTTCGCGCTGACGCTCGCCGGTCCCGACAAGCAGACCCTGCCACCAGGGCTGGTCAACACGTTCATCGGCGAGGCCTCGACAGCCTGGCCCGAGCTGATGGCCGCGTCCCTCGTCGTCTCGCTGCCCGTGGCGATCGCCTTCATCGCTCTTCAGCGCTACCTCGTCGGCGGCATGACCGCCGGTGCCGTCAAGGGCTGACCCGCCCGTCCCCTCCCCTCCATCACTCGAAGAAGAGAGAATCATGTCCCACCCCACCCCGTCCCTCTCGCGTCGCCAGCTGCTGCAGTTCGCAGGGCTCGGCACCGCAGGTCTTCTGCTCGCCGGCTGCATGCCCAGCGGCGGTTCCTCCGGAGGCGCGCCCGCAGCCGCAGGCGCATCGCTGAAGCCCGGCGGCTTCACCGCCGCCGACTTCGACTTCGCCAGTTGGTCGCTGACCGAGGAGGCCGCCGCTCCTGCGATCCGCGCCCTTCTCGACGGTTACGCCAAGAAGAGCAAGGTCGACATCACCGAGGTCTCGTTCCCCTACAACGAGTACTTCAAGCAGCTGATGCTGCAGGTGCGCGGCGGCCAGTTCTCGGGTGCTGCCCACGTCGACGTCGCGTGGCTCGCGTCGCTGGCCGCCCTCGGCAAGCTCGAGGACGTCTCTGCGTTCACCAAGGACCGCGGGTACACGGCCTCGTCGCTCGAGGCCGCGCAGTTCGACGGCGTGCAGTACGGCTTCCCGTGGACCATCGGCGCCATCGGACTTGTGACCAACTCCGAGCTGATCCAGAAGGCGGGCATCGACGAGTTCCCCGTCACGATCGACGAGTACGAGGGTGCGCTCAAGAAGCTCAAGGGCCTGGGCGGAGGCCTGATCCCCTACGCCGCATCGACGAAGGCCGCACAGCTGAAGGACATCCTCATCTGGATGGAGACCTTCGGGAGCCCGCTCGTGAAGGACGGCGAGGTCGCGATCGGCGATGACGCATCGATCGAAGCCGTCACCTGGTACAAGTCGCTGTACGACCAGGGACTGATCGCTGCAGACGTCGACCGCTTCGACGCCCGTGCCCTGTTCTCGCAGGGCCGAGCCGCCATCTACGATGACGCACCCGTGGGCCGCAACGCGGTGGTGAAGGACTCCCCCGATGCCAAGCTCGGCGAGAAGCTCGTGGCCGAGTCGCGCCCCGTGGTGAAGAAGGGCGACACGCCTCGAGCGCTGGTGTGGGGCGGCGCGATCGTCGTCGTCGGCGGCGCGGGCGGCGATGCGACCGGAACCGCTGCCGAGTTCGGCCAGTGGGCCACGAGCGACCTCGACGCCGTCATCGCCGACTACGAAGTGCGTGGACTGCCGCCGGTCATCGAAGAGGCTCAGAGCTCCGAGGCGGTCACCTCCGACGCATTCGGCGCGCGTTTCGCCGAGAAGATCACCGCCACGGCGACCGTGAACCCGTTCTGGCAGTACCCCGAGTACGCCCAGGTCGAGACGGCGATCGCCGAGCGGGTGCAGGCGGTGCTGGTCGGCCAGCAGAGCCCGAAGGACGCCATGACCCAGGCCGGCGAGGCCGCGCAGAAGCTGATCGGCTGATGGGCATCCCGATGTCTCGTCGTCGCACCGCCCTCACCGCCGCGGCTCTGTCGGCCGTCACCGCCGCCGGCCTCGCGCCGGCTGCCGTCGCCGCTGTGCACCCGACCCATGTCGAGACGGTTCCGTTCACCGTCGACGGCTCCAACCAGTCCGGCTGGTGGAACCCGCTCGCCGTCGTCGACGACACCACGTACTTCGCGTACAACGTCCCCGCAGGGGCAGGCCGGCACGAGGTGCATCTCGCATCGCGCTCGGCAGCCGGCGAGTGGACGTCCGGCTGCCTGCGGCTCGACACAGGCGCGTGCGCGAACTACCTGAACGACAACGGTCACAACCAGCCGTCGATCGCCATCGACGGCTCGGGCGACATCCACGTCTTCGCGTCGATGCATCACGAGGACTGGAACTACTTCCGCTCCACCACGCCCGGCGACGTCACCTCGCTGGTCGAGGTCAGCGCAGAGCTGCCCGATCAGGGCGGCACCATCTCGTACCCGATCACCTCGGTCGGTCCCGACGGGGACGTGTGGCTCATGGTCCGGACGGGCCCCGACACCCAGGCGCGCCGCGACGGAGTGCTCTACCACTACGACCTCGCCACCGGGGCGTGGGAGCGCGAGACCGTGATCGCCTCGGCGACGAACTTCTCGGTCTACCCCGACGACCTGATTGTCGATGAGAACAACAGGGTGCACGTGCTGTGGGAGTGGCATCGCTGGGCCGCAGGGCCGTACCGCCACCTCGGCTCCTACGCCATCTGGGATCCGCAGACCCAGTCGTTCGCCGACATCGCCGGCAACGCGCTGCCCACCCCCATCAGGCCGAGCACCCCCGGGCAGGTCGTCTTCCAGCCGTTCACCGGGGATGAGGACATGAACAGCACGACCCCGGCGTTCCAGACCGCCAAGATGGCGGTCAAGGACGGCCGCCTCGACAGCGTCGTGTACCGCTACACGGCCGACGGCTCGACGCGCTTCGACCTGCGCCGTGCCACGTGGAGCGGCACCGAGTGGCAGCGCGAGACCCTCATCGATGTCGATGCCCTCGGCGCGGACGTCGACACGATCGCCGCTATGGACGCCACGGCGCACGGCTCGAAGAGCCGCGCCTACGCCGTGCTCTCGCTGCCGGTGTGCGGGGTCGTGACGAGCCAGGTCGTGATGCTCGAGTCGGCCAAGGGCCGCTCGGGCTGGGCGGTCGAGGCGATCGGCGACCCGATGCGGGGGCAGCAGCGACTGCGCGCCGCGACGGCCGACGACGGCATCGACGTGCTCTATCTGAGCGCACCGGCGACGGCGGGCGGCGGCACGCTCCGCTACGCCGAGGTGCCGCGCTCCGGCCAGAAGCGCACCGGTGGCTCGCTCGCGCAGATCGTGTCCGATCTGCGGGCCGACTGCGCCCCCTGAGCCGCACTGCTTCATCCACATCCGTGACACCCCAGGCGGGTGCCGGTCCGCCGGCACCCGCCCCCTCAGAACCCAGGAGAACTCCCGCCATGCGCACGCAGACCATCGAAGCCGACATCATCGTCGTCGGAGGAGGCCTTGCCGGTGTGAGCGCCGCCGTCGCCGCAGCCCGGCTCGGCCGGCGCACCGTGCTGATCAACAACCGCCCCGTGCTGGGCGGCAACTCCTCCTCGGAGGTGCGGGTGTGGGTCTGCGGGGCGACGGCGCACGGAAACCAGCGCTGGGCGCGCGAGACGGGGATCATCGGCGAGATGCTGCTCGAGAACCAGTTCCGCAACCCCGAGGGCAACCCGGTCTACTGGGACGACGTGGTGCTCGACATCGTGCGCCGTGAGCCCAATCTCACGCTGTTCCTCAACACCGAGGTGCTCGAAGCCGAGGCCACCGGGCCCGACGACGATCGCCGTGTCACGTCTGTGACCGGGTGGACCATGGGCTCCGAGGTGCGCACCATCTTCCGCGGGCCCCTGTTCCTCGACTGCACAGGAGACGGCCTGATCGGCCGTCTGGTCGGCGCACGCCACCGCCTCGGCAAGGAGAGCCGCGCCGAGTTCGGCGAGGAATGGGCACCGGAGGAGCCGATCCGCGAGTTCCTCGGATCGACCCTGCTGTTCTACACGAAGGATCTCGGGCATCCCGTCAAGTACGTCGCTCCCGAGTCTGCGAAGGACATCAGCACGACCCCCATCCCCGCGACCCGCATCATCCGCAGCGGCGACAGCGGTGCCCACTACTGGTGGATCGAATGGGGAGGACAGCTCGACATCGTCGACGACAACGAGCGGATCCGCGACGAGCTGCGCTCGGTGATCCTCGGCATCTGGGATCACATCAAGAACTCCGGCGAGTTCGACGCCGACAACCTCACGCTCGAATGGATCGGCAACATCCCCGGCAAGCGAGAGTACCGCCGCTTCATCGGCGACTACACGCTCCGTCAGCAGGACATCCTCGAGCAGGTCGCCTTCGATGACGGCGTCGCCTTCGGTGGCTGGTCGATCGACCTGCATCCGGCAGAGGGCATGTACGCCACCGGCGCCGGCGCCGTGCAGCGCTTCTCGGACGGCGTGTTCGAGATCCCGTTCCGCTCCCTGTACTCCGTCAACGTGTCGAACCTGCTGATGGCAGGCCGCAACATCTCCGCCACCCACATCGCCTTCGGTGCCGCCCGCGTCATGGCCACGTGCGCGGCGATGGGCGAGGCTGCGGGCACCGCCGCATCCCTCTGCCTCGACCACGACGCCACCCCGCGCGAGCTGTACGAGAACCACCGGGCCGAGCTGCGCCAGGCGCTGCTGCGCGCCGACGCGTCGCTGATCGGCGTCGCCAACGAGGATCCCACCGACCTCGCCCGCTCGGCCCACGTGACGGCGTCGGGATGGCAGCGGGCCGTCGCGGCCGGCGACGACGCCGCCGACGGCGGCTCCCACGTGCTCGTGGAGGACCTCGGCGTCGTGGTGCCCGTGCATCCCACGCTCGAGACCACCGACCTCCTGCTCAGCGCGACGACCGACACGCAGCTGACGGTCGAGGTGTGGTCGACCGGACGCCCGCAGAACTTCGTGCCCGCCCACCTCGAGCACAGTGCGACCGTCGCGGTGCCCGCCGGCGGCCCCGCATGGGTGACCGTGCCGACGCCGTTCGCCCCGACCGACCCGCAGAACGTGGTCGTGGTGCTGCGCGCGAACCCCGAGGTCGGCGTGCACCTCACCGACGTTCTTCCGGCGGGCGTGCTCACCCTCGTGCACCGCGTCGACAACGACGACCAGAACGTCGAGATCAGCGACGACGGACTGCTGGTCAAGTGGCCCACCAAGCCCCTGCGCGGCAGAGCGCCCGTCTTCCGCACCGCCCCGGAGTCGGCGGCGCTCGCGCCGGAGCGCGCCGTGTCCGGATTCAACCGGCCCTTCGGCGGCCCCCACATGTGGGCGTCCGAGCCGCTGACGACCGCGGCCCCCGCCTGGTTGCGGCTCGACTGGGATGCGCCGGTCGAGGCCCGCGAGGTCCGCCTGGTGTTCGATGACGAGGTCGACGTGTCGCTCAACACGCTGCACCACCACCGCAACCCCGACGAGATCATGCCGCAGCTCGTGCGCGACTACCGGGTCGAGGTCCTGTCGGCCGCGTCGGGCGAGTGGACGACCGCGGTCGAGGAGCGGGGCAACCGCCACCGCCACCGCGTGCATCCCCTTCCCGCCGACCTCGGCGCGTTCACTGCGGCCCGCCTGGTGATCGAGGCGACGAACGGCATCGCGGAAGCGCGCGTGGTCGCCTTCAGGGTGCAGTCGTGATGGATGACGCTAACGTGATGCACACCCGCCTTCCGGCGGGTGACCGCCGGGCATCCAGGAGGCCGAAGGTGACGACCGCACCCGATCGCGAGCGGCGCCCCGCGCGCTCGGTCCCCGCCGCGCGCTCCTCGCGGACGGGACTGATCGCTCTCGCCGTCCCGCACCTCGAAGAGCCGTACTTCGCCGAACTGAGCTCGCGGCTCGTGCGCGGCGCCGAAGCGCGGGGCATGGCCGTGCTCATCGTGCAGACCGAAGGAGACCACGGCCGCGAGGTCGACGTCGCCAACGGGGTCGGCCTGCCCGACATCGACGGCCTGATCCACATCCCCCGCTCGCTGACCGTCGCCGACCTCACACGCCGCACCTCGCCCGGGCCGCTCGTGCTGCTGGGCGAGCACATCCAGGTGAGTCCTTTCACGCACATCACGATCGACAACCGCGGCGCCGCCCGCACCGCGACCGAGCATCTCATCGCCGCCGGATGCCGCCGCATCGCCTTCATCGGACGTCGCGACGCTCGCCCGTCGGATGCCGCCGACCGGCGCCACGCGGGGTATCTCGAAGCACTCGGCGCCGCGGGCATCGCGATCGACGACGCGCTCACCCTGCAGGTCGACGCGTTCAGCGCGGAGGAGGGCGAGCGGGCGACCGGCGAGATCGTCCGCACCGTCGGCGACCTCGACGGCATCGTCTGCTCGAACGACTCCGTGGCGCTCGGCGCGCTGGCGGCGCTGGCCGCGCACGGGCGCCGCGTGCCCGACGACATCGCCGTGGTCGGCATCGACGACATACGCGCGGCGCGCTTCTCGGTGCCCGCGCTCACGTCGGTCGCACCCGACCACGACCAGCTGGTCGACGCGGCTTTCACCGAGCTCGAGCGTCAGCTCACCGCCCCTCTGGGGGCGAACCTGCCCGTGCGGCACGTCACCATTCCGGCTCGCCTCGTGAAGCGGGCGAGCACGGCGCGCTGATGTCAGACGCTGTGCCCCGCCGCGACGACGTCGAGGCGCCCGACGTGATCGCGCAGCAGTTCTGCGGCGTCGGCAGGAAGAGCGTCATCCGAGATCAGACGGTCGATATCGCTCAGCTCGGCGATGGTCGTCAGCCCCACGACCTGCCAGCGGCTGTGCTCGGCCAGCACGATAACCTCGCGGGCCATGGCCATGAAGGCCCGATAGGTCTCGGCTTCGAGCAGGTTCATCGTGGTCAGACCTGCCTGCACATCGAGGCCGTGAGCATCGAGGAAGACCAGGTCGCAGTGCAGCTGTTCGAGCGCCCGCACGGCCACAGGGCCGACGAGCGACTGAGACGGCGTGCGGACTCCCCCGGTGAGCACGACGGTCTGCGTGTACGGGGCGTCGGAGCGCGACGGCGGCGAGAAGAGGTCGGACACCAGCAGGGAGTTCGTCACGATCGTCAGATCGGCGATACCCCTCAGCTCGTGGGCCAGGGCCAGTCCGGCCTCGCCGCCCGAGATGCCGATCGCCATGCCGGGCTCCACGAGGCCGGCGGCAGCGGATGCGATGGCCTTCAGCTCCGATCGCGAGGTCGTCACGGCGCCGCTCACCGGCCGCCCCGCGCCGATCGCCCGCACTCCCCCGCGCACCTTCTGCACCTCGCCCTCCTCGGCGAGCAGCTCGATGTCGCGGCGCACAGTCATGTCGCTGACGCCGAGCGTCGAGGCAAGCTCGCTGAGCGGCAGAGTGCCTCGCTCGCGCACCAGGGCGAGAATGCGCTCGCGTCGCTCGGTGACCAGCATCCGCTCTCCTTCTCGTGCCGTGACCAGTCTGCCACGCGCGCCACTCCCGACCCGATTCCCGACAGGACCCCGCACTGCGCATGACCTTCCCGGCCCCCTACGATCTCTGGTTCCCCGACGCGGCTTTCGACGGCACCTACGGCTTCACGCTCGAGACGCTCCGAGCCGTGGCTCCGGTGCCTCCGGCACCGGATTTCCCCGACCGCTGGCTTGACTGGCGCGAACGCGCCCGTTCGACGGACGCGGCGCCGCGGGTCATCTCCCGCAGCGACCGAGGCGGCCGGCGGGTGTCGCTCATCGAGCTGTCCGGTGTCGACGGCGTTCGTCTGCGCGCCTGGTACGTCGAGCCGCTCGCCGAGGCGCCACGCGTCGGCGTGGTGCACAGCCACGGCTACGGCGGTCGCGATCGCGTCGATCTGAGCCGCGTGCCCCGCGATGCCGCCGCGATCTTCCCCGTGGCACGGGGACTCGGCGCCCTGAACGTCGACGTGGGGGCACCGGAGGAGCGGGAGGCGCACGTGCTCACCGGGCTCTCAGACCCCGACGCGTACGTCATCGGGCTCTGCGCTCGCGACCTGTGGCTCGCGGGCGATGCGCTGCGCGAGCTGGCAGGCGGCGTTCCCCTCTACTTCGTGGGGGAGAGCTTCGGCGGGGGTCTCGGTGCGCTGGCCGTGCCGTGGGACGACCGCTACGTGGGCGCGACTCTCGTCGTGCCCACCTTCGGGCAGTACGACGAACGTCTCGCGGCGCCGTGCCTCGGCAGCGGGGAGCACCAGCGGAGGCACGTGCAACGGCATCCCGAGGCTCGCGAGCAGCTGCGGCCCTTCGACGCCTCCACCTCCGCCCTGTTCTTCCGCATCCCCGTACGGGTCGAGGCGGCCCTGTGGGACCAGTACGTCCCGCCGCCAGGACAGTTCTCGGTCGCGAACGCCGTGCCGGCAGAGCTCCTCGAGCTGGAGGTGCTGCCCGCCGGTCACGCCGAGTTCCCCGGCCTCGGTCGCGTGATCATCGACGCGCGTCGCGCAGGTCGCGAGCACCTGGAGCGGTCGCTCGCCGTGGCCGCTGAACCACGCGGCTGACCGTCGACCGACGGGTCGAGGGGACGCAGGTCAGCCGACGGTGCCCTCGAACAGGCCGATGCTGTTGCCGTCGAGGTCGGAGATCACCGCCCAGGCGCTCGTCTCGGTGATCGGCATCTTCTCCATCAGCACGGTCGCGCCGGCATCCTTCGCCAGAGCGATCGTCTCGTCGATCGAGTCCACCTCGACGTACGAGCGCGGCTGCGTGAAGCCCTCGCCGCGAGGCGCCAGTCCCCCGCCGGAGATGCCGTTCGGCGCCTGCCACATCGGGTAGCCCTCGAAGCCGGGCAGTTCGGCGATGTTCCAGCCGAAGAGCCTGCTGTAGAAGGCGGTCGCCGCCGCCATGTCGGATACCGGGATGTCGATGTGCGTGATGTCGCCGTGAGCCATGAGCGTTCCTTCTGCGAGTGGGAAGAGCGGATGCCCAGATTCTGCGCCCACACCGCACCGCGCACAAGGGGCGGAGCGACCGTCGTCAGCGCGAGGGGTGCCCGACGACGCCCTTGCGCAGCAGGGCGTTGCCGTAGGTGCGGGTCTCGCCCGTGCGGACCATGAGGTATGCGCCCTTCGCGATGTCGTAATAGGCGAAGCGCTCGACGAAGCGGGTGGTGCCGATCTCGGTGCCGGCCGCGGTCATCAGCTCGCGCTGCACGTCGAGCACCGTCGCATCGGCCGACTCCATCAGGTCGATGCCAGGGGCGTCGTCGAGGGGCAGCACCGAGCGGATCGCCGCGACCACCTCCGGCGTCGTCGTGCCGGGCAGGTCGACGACCCGTGCGCCCAGCGCCCACGCGGGGAAGTGCGCGTCGGCGACCACGACGGCGTCGGAGTGCCCCATCCGGTCGAGATGCAGCAGCATCTCCCCAGTGAGCAGCGGGTGGATTCCCTCAAGCATCGGTCAGTCCTCTCTCCGTTCTCGAATCGCCTGAATTGCTGCATCTCGGCGCCGGATGCTGCAATTCACGCGATTCGAAAGGTGTCACACCGCCGCCAGCTCGGTCCAGAGCTCGGCGGGGATGTCGACGTGCATCCGCTCGACGTTCTGCCGCACGGAGTCGGGATTCGAGGTGCCGACCACGACCGTCGTCACCACCGGGTGCCGCGCAGGGAACTGCAGAGCCGCGGCGGGCAGCTCCACCCCGTGCGCCGCGCAGACGGCCGCCAGCCGCTGCGCACGCTCGAGCACCTGCGGGGGCACCGCGCCGTAGTTGTACGTCGCGGTCGCGGCGGGGGTCGACGTCGCGAGGAGCCCGGAGTTGAACACCGCGGCATCCACGACACGCACGCCTCGTTCCATGCACACCGGGAACAGCTCTTCCAGGGCGGGCTGCTCGAGCAGCGTGTACCGGCCGGCGATCATCACCAGGTCGAGGTCTCCCTCGCGCACGGCTCGCGCAGCGACAGCGGCGTCGTTCACGCCGACTCCGATCTCGCGCACCAGGCCCTCGGCGCGCAGGTCGGCCAGCGCGGGCAGTCCTTCGCGCAGACCACGGTCGAGGTCGTAGACATCGGGGTCGTGGAGGTAGAGCACGTCGACCCGATCCAGTCCGAGACGCTCGAGCGAGTCATCGAGGCTGCGGCGGACACCGTCCGCGCTGGGATCGAACCGGCGGATCAGGTCATCGGGCACGTCGAAGCCCTCGCGATCCCGTCCGCCGGCGAAGTGCGGGTTCGGCTCGAGGATGCGGCCGACCTTGGTCGAGAGGACGAACTCGTCGCGGGGCTTGGAGCGCAGGAACGCACCGAGCCGGCGCTCGCTCAGACCGAGCCCGTAATGCGGAGCGGTGTCGAAGTAGCGGATGCCGCTCTGCCACGCCGCCTCCAGCGCCGCTTCGACGGTCTCGTCGTCGACTTCCCGGTAGAGGTTTCCGGCCGATGCGGCGCCCAATCCGAGGGGACCGAACTCGATCCGCGACTCAGTCGACGACATGCTCGCCCTTCCACGTGTACTTCGCGATGCTCTCGGCCTTCATCTGCATGCTCGTGCCAGGTGCTGTGGGCGCCGTGTACGACCCGCCGCGAATGTCGGTCGGGGTGACGAAGTGCTCGTGCAGGTGGTCGACGTACTCGATCAGCCGACCCTCTCGCGTGCCGCTGACGGCGACGAAGTCGAACATCGACAGGTGCTGCACGGCCTCGCACAGCCCCACGCCCCCGGCGTGCGGGCAGACCGGCACGCCGAACTTCGCCGCGAGCAGCAGGTTGGCGATGTTCTCGTTGACGCCGGCGACGCGCACGGCATCGATCTGCATCACCCCGATGGCGTCGGCCTGCAGCAGCTGCTTGAAGATCATGCGGTTCTGAGCGTGCTCGCCCGTGGCGACCCGGATCGGCGCGACGCCGCGGGCGATCTCGGCGTGCCCGAGGATGTCGTCGGGGCTGGTGGGCTCCTCTATCCATGCGGGATCGAACTCGGCGAGCGCGTTCACCCATTCGATCGCCTCTGACACCTCCCAGCGCTGGTTGGCGTCGATCGCGATCGGGAAGTCGGGTCCGCACACCTCCCTGGCCTTGCGGAAGCGTCGGATGTCGTCATCGAGGTCGGCGCCGACCTTCAGCTTGATCTGCGTGAAGCCGTCGGCCATGGCCTCACGGGCGAGGCGCTCGAGCTTCTCGTCGGAATAGCCGAGCCAGCCGGGGCTGGTGGTGTAGCCGGGGTAGCCGGATGCCAGCAGCTCGGCCTCGCGGTCGGCTCGGCCCGTCTCGGCGGCGCGGAGGATGTCGAGGGCCTCATCGCGGGTGAGCGCGTTGGTGAGATAGCGGAAGTCGACGAGGTCGACGATCTGCTCGGGGGTCATGCGAGACAGCAGCTGCCACAGCGGCAGACCAGCGCGCTTCGCCTTGATGTCCCACAGCGCGTTGATCACGGCGCCGATGGCCATGTGCATCACGCCCTTCTCAGGACCGAGCCAGCGCAGCTGCGAGTCCCCGATGATCTCGCGGAAGATGCCGCCCATGTCGTCCAGCAGCGGCTCGATCTCCCGGCCGACGAGGTGCCCCGCGAGCGCGTCGATGGCGGCGACCTGCACGTCGTTGCCCCGTCCGATCGTGAACACGAACGAGTGGCCCTCGATGCCGTCGCCGGCGTCGGTGCGCACCACGACGTAGGCCGCGGAGTAGTCGGGGTCGGGGTTCATGGCATCCGAGCCGTCGAGGCTCAGAGAGGTGGGGAAGCGGATGTCGCTGGTGTCCAGCGCGACGATGCGGCTCACGGTGCTCCTTCACGGCGTCGGATGGGCGACGCCGCGCTTGAGTGTAAACATCCGATGTCTATACTGTCAATCACGGGCGCCGCTCCGGCATCCGCCTCCCTGAAAAGAAGGAGAACCATGAAGTTCGCGCGACTCGGCGAGCCAGGACGCGAGATCCCCGTCGTCATCGACGGCGACCGCACCCTCGATCTGCGCCCCGTGACATCCGACGTGAACGGCGACTTCCTCGCCGACGACCCCATCGGTCGCACCCGGGCGGCCCTGGACTCCGGAACGCTGCCCGAGGTGGCCGATGCGGCCGGACTGCGCATCGGCGCTCCTATCGCCCGCCCGAGCGCGGTCATCTGCATCGGGATGAACTACGCCGCGCACGCCGCGGAGTCTGGGTCCGAGCCGCCGAGCATCCCGATCATCTTCCTCAAGACGCCGAACACGGTCGTCGGCCCGAACGACGACGTCACCATCCCGCGCGGCAGCGAGAAGACCGACTGGGAGGTCGAGCTCGGCATCGTGATCGGCACCCGCACCGCCTATCTCGACACGCCGGAAGAGGCAGACGCGCACATCGCCGGCTACGTGCTGGCCAACGACGTGTCCGAGCGCGACTTCCAGATGACCGTGTCGGGTGGCCAGTGGTCGAAGGGCAAGATCGCCGCCGGCTTCAACCCGACCGGCCCCTGGCTCGTGACGCCCGACGAGATCGACGCGTCGTCGCTCGGGCTGCGCAGCTTCGTCAACGGCGAGCCGCGCCAGGACTCCAGCACGAGCGACATGATCTTCGACGTGCGCACCATCGTGCACCACCTGTCGCAGTACGTGACCCTCGAGCCCGGCGACCTGATCCTCACCGGCACTCCTCAGGGCGTCGCGCTGTCGGGCAAGTACCCGTATCTCGCGCCCGGCGACGTCGTCGAGGTCGAGATCGACGGCCTCGGCCGCCAGAAGCAGAGGTTCGTGGCATGGGAGCGCTGAGCACAGAGGGCCTCGTCGCGATCGTGACGGGCGGGGCCTCCGGCATCGGGGCGGCCATCGCGCGTCGCCTGCACGACGAGGGCGCGCAGGTCGCGGTGCTCGACCGCGACATCTCCGCCGCCGCTCCCGAGTTCGCCGCCTTCACGGCGGACATCTCCGACCGGGCATCCGTCGACGCGGCCGTCGCCGCGGTCGGCGAGAGGTTCGGCCGCATCGACATCGTGATCAACAACGCCGGCATCGGCGCCCAGGGCGATATCACCGCGAACGACGACGACGAGTGGGCCCGTGTGCTCTCGGTGAACGTCACCGGCATCGCCCGCGTCACCGGCGCCGCGCTGCCGTGGCTGCGACGGTCGCCGGCCGCGGCTGTCTGCAACACGGCATCCATCGCCTCGACCACCGGTCTGCCCCAGCGCGCGCTCTACTCCGCGTCGAAGGGGGCGGTCAGCGCCCTGACGCGCGCCATGGCCGCCGATCACCTCCGCGAGGGCATCCGGGTCAACGCGGTCAACCCCGGCACGGCCGACACTCCCTGGGTGGGGCGTCTGCTCGACTCGGCCGACGACCCCGCGGCGGAGCGCGCCGCGCTGAATGCCCGCCAGCCCCACGGTCGGCTGGTGTCGGCCGACGAGGTGGCCGGCGCCGTGCTGTATCTCGTGAGCCCGGCATCCGGGTCGACGACCGGGACGTTCATCGAGGTCGACGGCGGCATGGCGTCGCTGCGCCTGCGCTCGGAGTGACACCCCTTCACAGGTGACCCCCTGGCGTCGCGCTCAGGTCGTGATTCGTCCCCCACTGTGCCCGAGAGGGCGGGATGAATCGCGACCTGAGCGGCGGCGCGACGGCGCGAGGCGCGGCGGCGCGAAGCCGGGCGAGAGCGCTACGGCCGCGACTCAGCGGATGCCGTAGAACGCGAGCGCGTTCTCCCAGAAGAGCCCGTCGGCGTCGACTCCGCGTGATGCGGCCCAGTCGACGACAGTCTGCAGCCACCGCTGCCGGCTGCCGGGCACGAAGTCCCCGGATACGGCAGACACCGGCCAGTCGCTGCCCCACATCAGCCGCTCCGGGCCGAACGCCTCGAGCGCGGCGTCGAAGAACGGTGCGACCTGGGCATCCGTCCACTCCCCACCCGTCTCGGCCGGCAGACCGGACAGCTTGCAGAACACCTGCGGATGCCGCGCGAGATCGGCGATGTCCCGTGACCACTCGGCGCTCGGTCGCAACGGCGTCTGCGCCGTGCCGAGCGCCGGCTTGCCGAGGTGGTCGAGCACGATGGGCAGCTCGGGAACCGCTGCGGCGAGCGCGGTGACATCGGGCAACTGCCTCGCGCGCACGCAGGCGTCGAAGGTCCACCCGCGGGATGCCAGTGCACGAGCGCCCGCGACGAATGCGGTGCTCGAAGCGAGGCCGTCCGCCTCGCCCTGCAGCAGATGACGCACGCCGACCACGCGCTCGTGCTCGGCGAGCGCGTCGAGGTGCTGCTCGGTCTCTGCACCCCGGTCGAGGCGCGCCCCGGCCACCGCGGCCACGACCCCCGACTGCAGCGCGATCGAGTCGACCCAGCGCATCTCAGCCAGGTGCTGGCCCTCGACGGGGTCGGCCTGCACGAAGATGGCGACCTCTTCGTCGACGCCCGTGAGCGCATCCTCGTCGATCTCGATGTCTGAGAAGGTGGCATCCAGGGGTCCGTCGAGCCAGGTGTAGTCGAGAGCGGCAGGGTCCCAGAGGTGCAGGTGTGAGTCGACGACGCGCATGCGCCCATCCTGCCTCAGCAGACCCACGATCGCGCGCAGACATCCGATCACTGTGGAATGATGTCGCCATGGCTCTCACCGACGACGCGATCGAGAAGATCAAGGCGATGATCGTGTCGGGCGAGCTGCGCCCCGGCGATCGCCTGCCGCCCGAGAAGGAGCTCGCCGAGCACCTGGGGCTCTCGCGCAATTCGCTGCGCGAGGCCGTCAAGGCGCTGGAGATCATCCGCGTGCTCGACGTGCGTCGGGGCGACGGCACCTACGTGACCAGCCTCGAACCGCACCTTCTGCTCGAGGCCATCAGCTTCGTGATCGACATGCACGACGACGACTCACTGCTCGAGCTGTTCGCCGTGCGCCGCATGCTGGAGTCGCAGGCGGCCGGCATCGCCGCACAGGCCGCGTCGGATGAGCAGTCCCGCGCCCTGATCGACGAAGTCGCATCGATCGATGCCGACACCGTGACCATCGACGATCTCGTCGCGCACGATGTGCGCTTCCACAGCGACATCGTGCGCCTCACCGGGAACGGCTACCTGCTGAGCCTGGTCGAGAGCCTGAGCAGCCGCACGATCCGCGCACGGGTGTGGCGCGGACTCACCGAGCAGGATGCCGTCGAGCGCACCATCTCCGAGCACCGCGCCATCGCCGAGGCGATCGCACAGCACGATTCCGCTCTCGCCACCTCGCTCGCGACCGCGCACGTGGCGGGCATCGAGCGCTGGCTCCGGCAGGCGACATCGGCGTGAGCACCGCCCGCTACGCTCGAGAACCATGAGCGATTGGGTCAGTTCCGCCATCCAGGTGCTCGAAGCGGATGGCAACCGCTCGGCCGACACGCACCTGCACCTCTTCCCGCTCCCCGCGGAGTGGGGCATCGACCTGTACCTCAAGGACGAATCGGTGCACCCCACCGGGTCGCTCAAGCACCGGCTGGCGCGCTCGCTCATCCTGTACGGGCTCGTGAACGGCCTGATCGACGAGGGCACGACCCTCGTCGAGTCGTCGAGCGGCTCCACCGCCGTGTCGGAGGCGTACTTCGCCCGGATGCTCGGGCTGACCTTCATCACGGTCGTGCCGCGCTCGACCAGCCAGGAGAAGATCGACCTCATCGAGTTCTACGGCGGCCAGTGCCACTTCGTCGACCACGCCGACCAGATCTCCCCCGAGGCGCGTCGGCTCGCCGCCGGGTGCAACGGCCACTACCTCGATCAGTTCACGTTCGCCGAGCGGGCCACCGACTGGCGCGGCAACAACAACATCGCCGAGAGCGTGTTCAGCCAGCTGTCTCAGGAGAGGCATCCGATCCCCCGCTGGATCGTCGTGGGCGCGGGGACCGGCGGCACGAGCGCGACGTTCGGCCGTTACGTGCGCTACCGCCGCCACGCGACCGAGGTCGCCGTCGTCGACCCCGAGGGCTCGGCCTTCTACGCCGGCTGGAAGGGGAATCCGGATGCCACGGGCCAGCCCTCGCGCATCGAGGGCATCGGCCGGCCGCGGGTCGAGCCGTCGTTCGTGCCGAGCGTGATCGACGAGATGATCGCCGTTCCGGACGCGGCGTCGGTGGCTGCGATCCGGCTGCTGCGCGAGCGCACCCTGCACTGGACGGGCGGGTCGACCGGCACGAATCTCTACGGCGCGTTCGAGCTGATCGGGCGCATGCGCGACGCGGGCGAGACGGGCAGCGTGGTCACCCTGATCTGCGACAGCGGCGTGCGCTATGCGCAGACCTACTACGACGACGCGTGGGTCGCCGCGCAGGGCTGGGACCTCGCTCCGCACCGCGAGAGGATGGAGCGCTTCCTCGACGGCGGCGCGTGGTGAGCCTACCGGCATCTGCACAACTCCGGAGATTCGCAGAGGCTCGGCGCGTTCTCGACGCCGAGCGCCCCTGACCGGCACGATTCTCCGGAGTTGTGCCGCGTCGCCGACGGACACCCGGCTACGCTGAGCGCATGACCACGCTCATCCTCACGGTCGCGGGAGCGGATCGCCCCGGACTCGTCTCGGCCGTCGCCGATGTCGTCGCCGCCCACGGCGGCAACTGGGAGAACAGCCAGCTCGGCGAACTCGCGGGCACCTTCGCGGGGGTGATCGAGATCTCGGTCGCCGACGACCGCGTCGACGCCCTGCGAGCCGACCTCGATGCGCTCGACGGGATGCTGTCGATCACCGTCCACGCGGGCGCCGACACCTCGGAGTCCGACTCGGATCAGCGCATCTCGATCAGCGTGCTCGGCAACGATCGCCCCGGCATCGTGCGGGAGATCTCGGGCGTGCTGAGCACCCACGCGCTGAGCATCGAGAACATGACCACGCAGACCCGCGACGCGGCGATGGCCGGCGGGCGTCTGTTCGAGTCGTCGGTGACCGCCACGCTGCCCTCGTCGACCGACCTCGAGGTTCTGCGCGGCGACATCGAGCGGCTCACGCACGACCTGCAGGTCGACATCACCACGCTCTGATGATCGGCGCGGCCACCGTGTGACACAGTGGAGGCCATGCTCTCCGAAAGCGTGGTCTCCGCTCTCGTCGACGCCATCGGCGCCGATGCCGTCGTCACCGCTCCCGACTCGCTCGAGGCGTATCGTCGCGATCGCGCGGACGATCCGGATGCCGGGGTCCCGCTCGCCGTCGTGCGGGCGTCATCGACGGAAGACGTGCAGGCGGCGGTGCGCATCGCGGCGGACGCGGGGATCGGGGTCGTGCCGCGCGGCGCGGGGTCAGGGCTCTCGGGCGGATCGACGGCTGTCGACGGCGCGATCGTCGTCTCGCTGGAGCGGATGCGTGAGATCACGATCGACCCGACCATGCAGATGGCCGTCGTGCAGCCTGGCGCATTCAACGCCGAGGTGAAGGCCGCGGCATCCGAGCACGGACTCTGGTATCCGCCGGACCCGTCGTCGTGGGAGTTCTGCTCGATCGGCGGCAACATCGCCACGAACGCCGGCGGGCTCTGCTGCGTCAAGTACGGGGTGACCACCGACTACGTGCTCGGTCTGACCGTGGTGCTCGCCGACGGCCGCGCCGTCACGGTCGGCGGGCCTCGCCTCAAGGACGTGGCAGGCCTCTCGCTCACCAAGCTCTTCGTCGGCAGCGAGGGCACCCTCGGCATCGTGACCGAGGCGGTGCTGCGGCTCGTGCCCGCGCAGCGCCAGCCGACCACCCTCGTCGCGATGTTCCCGACGGTCGCCGGCGCGATCCAGGCCGTGGTCGACATCAAGGCGGCGATGCGCCCGTCGATGCTCGAGTTCATGGATCAGGTGACGATCAACGCCGTCGAGGACGTGACTCGCATGGAGCTCGACCGCACCGCCGCGGCCATGCTGATCGTGCAGTCCGATGAGCCCGCCGAGGTCGCCACGGCGCAGATCGAGCAGATCGAGCAGCTGTGCGGGCTGAACGGCGCGTCGGAGGTCTACGCGACGACCGACCCCGATGAGAGCGAGGCGCTGGTCGAGGCGCGTCGCATCGCGATCCCCTGCGTCGAGAAGCGGGGAACGCTGCTGCTCGAAGACGTCGGTGCGCCGCTCCCGCGCCTCGGCGACCTGCTCGAGGGCGTGCGCGTGATCGCCGAGAACCGCGGTGTCGAGATCGCCGTGGTCGCGCACGCGGGAGACGGCAACACGCATCCGCTGATCGTGTTCGACCCGGCGGATGCCGATCAGAAGGCCCGCGCGGAACTCGCCTTCGGCGAGGTCATGGATCTCGCCATCGCGCTCGGCGGCACGATCACCGGCGAGCACGGGGTCGGACGCCTCAAGCAGCCGTGGCTGGCCGACTACCTCGGCGACGACGTCCTCGAGCTGAACCTGCGCATCAAGAAGGCGCTCGACCCGCAGAACATCCTGAATCCGGGGGCGATGTTCGGCCGCCTCTGAGCAGGCGCGCTCAGGCGCTGCCGGAGTTCTTCTTGACCCAGTACTCCGTGTAGGCCACGTGCGCGGATGCGGCTGCTGCTGCGGCGACCGGATCGCCGTCCCTCAGCCCGCGCAGGATCGCCCGATGGCCGGCATCGGAGTGCAGCTTGAGCTCGGCTGCATCGTCGGGATCGGACATCCGGTACGAGCGGGAGCGTGCTCTCAGCACGCCGATGAGGCTCGTCAGAGCGTCCTGGCCGGCGACCTCGGCGATCGTCATGTGGAACTCGTGGTCGATGCGGGACTGCTCGTCGAGATCGGCCGTCGCCTCGTTCGCATCGAGAAGATGGTCCAGGCGCTCGAGGGTCTCCTCGTCGATCCGCGAAGCGGCGAGCGCGGTGGCGTGCGGCTCGAGGGCTCGGCGCAGCTCGGTCAGCTCGAGCACCCCCTCCATCGGAAGCAGCCCGACGGTGAGGGAGAGGCTGCCGATGAGGTCGGCGGCACGGAGCTCGCTCACGTAGCTGCCAGAGCCGTGCCTCGTCTCGAGCACGCCGAGCGCCGCGAGCATCCGGATCGCCTCGCGCAGTGATCCGCGCGAGACGCCGAGCTGCTCGCACAGCTCCCCTTCGCTGGGCAGCCGGTCCCCTGGGCGCAGCGCGCTGTCGGCGATGAGCGATCTCAATCCGTGCAGGGCCGTGTCCAGTGCGCTCATCGGTCCTCCATCGATCCGCTGGAGTGAGTATGGCGGATGCCACTCACCGTTCCAATTCGTAGGACGACTTTGTCACATAATGGCCCTAGGCATCGCATAAGCAGCCCTGGTGTGGCAAAGTTGTGCAACAAGTTACCGAAACCTGCGAGGAAGCATGACCACGGCAGCGCCGTTCCCCCCGATCCGGCTGAAGTCCTACGAGCGCGCCCGTGACGCGTGGCCGCTCGACCCCGAGATCATCCACCTCAACCACGGTTCCTTCGGCGCAGTGCCCACCACCGTCGTCGAGCACCAGAACGCTCTGCGTCACCAGGCCGACCTCACGCCCGTCGGATGGTTCCCGCGCATCGCCGAGCAGGTCCGCGAGGCCGTCGAGCGGACGGCGCCGTTCGTGGGGGCGCGCGCCGACGACAGCGCCTTCGTGCCGAACGCCTCGGCAGCGGCCACCGTCGTGTACAACTCGCTGCGTCTCGGCGCCGGCGACGAGATCCTGGTCACCGACCACGGCTACGGCGCGGTGACCATGGGCGCTCAGCGCCTCGCCCGCCGCTTCGGGGCCGCCGTGCGCGCCGTCGAGCTGCCGCTGCTGGCATCCGACGACGAGGTGGTGCAGCGATTCTCCGACGCGATGACCGCACACACGCGACTCATCGTCATCGACCAGATCACCTCCCCCACCGCACGGATGCTGCCCACCCGGCGCATCGCCGACATCGCCGCCGAGCGCGGTGTGCGCACCCTCGTCGACGGCGCCCACGCCCCGGGTCTCGTCGCCGCAGCCGCTGCGCAGGCGGGCGGCGACTGGTGGTTCGGGAACATGCACAAGTGGCCGTGCGCCCCGCGCGGGTCTGCGCTGCTGGTGACCACCGCCCACGATCGCCAGGAGCTGTGGCCGCTGATCGACTCGTGGGGCGCACCTGAGCCGTACCCGCACCGCTTCGACACGCAGGGCACGATCGACGCGACGACGTACATCGCGACGCCCGCGGCGATCGACTTCGTCGAGAGCGAGTTCGGATGGGACGCCGCCCGTGACGCGCTGTCGGCGCTCGCCGACGCCGGCGCCGAGATGATCGCCGAGGCGCTGCGCCCCTTCAGCTCTGACGAGCCCCTCACCCCGCTGCCGTCGCCGGTTCCCTCGATGCGGCTGGTCCGGCTGCCGGACGGGCTCGGAGCGACCCGCGAAGAGGCCGACGCGCTGCGCATGGACCTCTTCGATGAGGAGGGCGTCGAGACCGCGTTCACCAGCTTCCGCGGCATCGGCTACTTCCGCCTCTCGGCGCACCTCTACACCGAGGCATCCGACTTCGAGGCCTTCGTCGAGCGCTGCGTGCCGCAGATCCTGCGCCGCGCCGGCATCCGCGTTCCCCTCACGACCGCCATCGCCTGAGCACCCCGCCCCCAGAAGATCCCCAACCCACCACAGAGAGGCACATCGTGAAGCACAAGATCTTGACGACCGTCGCAGGAATCGGCACCGTCGCCGTTCTCGCCCTCACCGGATGCTCGCCGTCGGCCGGCTCGGCCGACGGCAAGGTCACGCTGCAGATGGTCGAGAGCCTGACCAA